>ENA-UOJF01000498-UOJF01000498.1-human-gut-metagenome-genome-assembly--contig:-P74-NODE-498-length-35364-cov-24.701832_pt1 | contig 35364 bp, 30 predicted proteins | sample MGYA00242344_ERZ723891 | MGnify/ENA metagenome assembly ERZ723891 | reverse complement strand
GCGCGTTTCCCAACCTGCGGTGTGATCCGCGTTGCTGGTATTCACTTTTCAAGGTTCAGTGAGGGGTGTTTCGAATCCCCTCACTATCCCTCCCGAAAAAACGGTCAAGTGAATAACAGATTTTCAAAAATTTTTGAAATATTTTTTCTCACAGCATTTTTCGAAGCATTTTCAAGAGACGTTCCATCCGATAAACGACTGCGCGGGGATATACGCCAAGCCGCTTTGCGTACTCGCGCATCGACAGACCATCAAAAAACACCGCGTGGATCATTTCCCGATCTGCCGGGTCCAACGTTTCCAAGGCTGCGTTTAACCTTTTGACCAGCAGCTTGTCCGCAATCATGTCCTCCAGATTCTCTGCACTGCAGAGTGCAGCTTCGGAGTAGCCTTCCTCCAAGAGCGCATCCACGGACAGCGGTTTGTCGTCGTTATCCTGTTCTTCCAGATACCGCTCCCGGCGATCCATGCTTGCGTAGGCCTCATACACTTCATCTGAAACAGCGACTTCCTCGCCGTCAACGTAAATGATGTTGGCAATGACATTGCCGTTTTCGTCGCGGAAACGTCTGTAATTCCGCGTATCTTTCCAGTTGTACATTCGTAAGCTCCAATCTCAAAATTTTGTAAAATTTCGAGATGGAGTTACGGATATTTCGCTGTGCTCTCAGACCATCTGCGCATGTATGCCCTTTCCGCTATTCAGCGAAAAGGGCATAAACGCAAAAAAGAGCCCTACGGAAAGCTGAACAGCTTACCGTAAGGCTCCGAACGCGGCGTTCCCACATTCTAAGGTGGGCGGTTGGTGCGCTTGACTGGTACCATAGTATTTGGTTTTTGAATTGCAGTTTAGATGATTACTTCAACCGGGCAGATTGCGATCCCGATTTGCTGCCCGCACTTCGGGCATTTGGAAAACCATTGCGCGCGGTCTGCCTGCTCCGGACGGAACAGCTGCAGACTACGCAGGTCTGTATGTTCAGCGGCATTGAGAAGCCGTCCTCTTTGACAGATCGGGCATCTGATCGCCCGATCTGCTTTCACTGCACAATTTACTGCTTGTTTCATGCGTACCTCTCTTTCCTGATTCCTTTCCTGATTCCATGTTTGACTTCGATTCTGTATGCTGACAATCCCTGATCGGAACAGCTCTGTCTGGAGAGGCTTCGACAGACACGCCCAAGGAGTGGAGGCGCGTGTTCCAGTGCGTAAGAGGATTGGCGATGGTTATATCATATAGCGACTAATAAGCTACGTCAACTTCTCATTTGTAGAACTATACGCTATTTTTATTGACAATGGACAGATGGGACTATATAATTCAGGTATCAAGAAACAGGAGGAATTCGTATGGCAGCTATTCGCCGCTTGAACACATATAAGGAACAATCCAGTTTTTATGATGCAGTTGCGGAAAAGGATGTCAACTATGTTGGACGGCAAATTCACACTGCACGGAAGGACTTGAAAATCAGCTTGGAGCAGTTCAGTCAGCAGCTCGCGCAGTATGGCGTTGAAATCACGCGGACAGCACTCAACAAATGGGAGCTTGGCAAGGCAGTTCCGAATGCATATCAGCTTCTGGCTGTCTGCGTCGCGCTGCATCTGGAAGATGGCTTTGACTATTTTGTGAGCAACACAAAACGCCCCCTGCTGAATGCAGAGGGGCGTCGAAAGGTAAAGGAATATCGGGAGGATCTGATTGCATCCGGGAAGTATCGGGAGGCGACACCGATGCTGGAAATCCGCTATCGGGATATGCCGGTCAGCGACCTGCCGGTATCCGCCGGTACAGGCGCGTTTCTGGATGAAGGAAACTTTGAGATAGTCAGTTTCCCGGAGAGCAGCATCCCGGATGGTGCAGAGTTCGGGGTTCGGGTGTCTGGCGACAGCATGGAGCCTGTCTATCATGACGGGCAGATCGTTTGGGTGCAGCAGTGTGAGACACTCCGTACCGGTGAGGTTGGCGTCATGATCTATGATGGACAAGGCTATATCAAGGTGTATGCCGAACAGGAACCGGACGATCCGGAAGCCTACCTTGGCAGTGACGGCGTGCGGCGGATGCAGCCGATTATGGTGTCTTATAATAAAGCATATGCACCGAAGACAGCTTCACCGGAACTGGAGTTCCGAATCGTAGGCCGAGTTCTATAAGTCCTGTTTATTGGACAGCATTTGTGATATGATACTATCATCGAAGTAAAACACGATTTGCTTTTTTGATAGGAGTGGATGTGATTTGAATACAAACGCACGATTGGACGAGCTTTTGCGAGCTAGAAACACAAACATCTTTCAATTTTCAAAGGACAGTGGAATTCCATACAGTACCCTTGCAAATCCCCGGTACCGCGGTACGCAACTCTCCGTGGATACGATTGAACTGATTTGCAAGGCGCTGAAAATCTCAATGGCTGATTTTTTCACTGTGACATTACAACAATAGAAAAGGCTCCGATTCGTTTGAATCGGAGCCTTTCTTGCCATGGATTTGTTGTTTTTACCAATACTTCGGGTAGCGGCCAGTGCTGACCTGATGATCTGCGTATTCCCACCACGGGGTCTGATCGTAGAAATCAGTCAGCTTGTCCCACATCTTATCCGCTGCGGTGCCTTCCTGCACATAGACCGTAACGGTATAATACTTGACCGTTCCGTCTGTCAGCGTGACCGTGTACCGGACGGAGTTGGTGAAGTCCACCATCTGACCGGAAGCCGGGCTGATCGATGCGATGTTGTTGCCCGAAATGATCGGGATGAGCTTTGTGACGTCGGTACCGTAGGCCATGACGACCGAGATGGTGTTCGTGGTGTTGTCCACAACGCCAGCCACACCGTCAATGGTAAATGCGGTAATGCCGTCGGTGCTGGTCTTGACTGCTTCCCACTTGCAGCTGAGCGTGACGTCTGCGCTGGGCATGGTGAAGGTGCCATCTGTGATCGGCGTGCTTTCGCCGCCGGCCACGCCGAGCGTGTACTTCATCGAGCCCGCGACCATCTGCATCCCTGCATCGGGAACAACTGTGACCGTGATCACGTCACCGGCGTTGGCTTTGGTTCTGCTGGGAACCAGCTTGCCGCCGCTCGGACCGGTATAAGTGATCTTGAAATCACCCTCGTCGGGATTGTCGGGGTTGTCCGGATCCTCACCAAAGGCGGGGATCTCGATCTTCAGCTTGTTGCTCACGTCGCCTGCCGCGTTCTTGACCACGATGTAGATATCGCGTGCACCTGCCGTCAGATTGTTCAGCGTGATCGTGTTGCTGCCAGCGACAGCAGCATTGCCGCTCTTGCTGGTGTCAATGTCGGGCTCAGCTGCACCGGATGTCACGACCTTGTAGTAGTAGCTGCCGGCAGCGCTGGAGGTAAACGTTACCGTTGCCGCCGTATCGCTGGTGCGGGTCGCATTGCCGTTCGAAAGCACGGGCTCGCCCGATACATTGGGCTGCGTGATGGCGATGGTGTAGTCCTTCGCCGTGCCATCCTCAGCCGTGACGGTGAACGTTTTCTGGCTGCCCGGGCTGATGCCGCACGAGATCGTACCGGAAGACCAGGAAGTCTGCCCAGCGTCGTTATAGCCGCCCTCCTGCGCAAGCGAAGCGCCGTTGTACGTGATCTTCATCTTGATATCCATCGTACCGAACTTACTCAGGATCGTCGGGTCGATGTCATCATCAAGCGTAATCGTCCACGTCGAGGCAGCTTCATTCAACTCGCCAGAAGCGAACGTCTCGCCGTTGTAGATCAGTTCGACACCTGTGATCGCCTTTTCGGAGCTGAGCTGCTGTTGCTGCACGATCTTAACCGTGTAGTCGCAGGTGGCCTTGCCGTCCTCTGCGATGACCGTGAAGATCTTCTCCTCGTTCAGCGCCATGCCGCACGCCTGACCGTTGGCGGGCCAGTTTTCAGCAGCGCCTTTCTGCTTTACAGTTGCATACTGTGAGCATTCGAACTTCAGGATCATACTGTTCAGATGCGTGGTATCGACGTCGCTGGCAAGCGTGATCGTAAACAGGGTACCCTCCTTCGAGCCGCTTGCGACGAGCTTTTTAGGTTCCTCATACGTGTAGAGCTCTGCTTTCGTCATGACGGCATCTTTGCTGGCATTGTCCGGATTGACCTTGAAGTTTGCGATGGCCGTTACATCGCCGCCCTTTTTCGGCATGACGAAGGTTGCGACGTTCGCGTTATCCGCAGACGTTGTTACCTCAATCGGCTGCTGATCCTTGTCTGTGACGGTCCAGCCCTCGAGCATATACCGTTCGCCGGGGTTCGCAGTCAGGGTGACGGTCTGGTCCTCGAAGACCTGCGAGACGTCGGCCTTGCCGTTTACCGTGGCTGCGGCGGAGCCCATCGCGCTGTCATTCACGCTGACATTCACCGCGCCCCAATTTCGCTGACGGAACTTCGCGATGATCGACATGTTGACTCCGGAAACGGTGAACCGGGGCACTGTCCAGTAGCCGGGCTTGCCCTCCGTGCCAACGACCTGACTCGTATCAAGCTCGCCTGCGGGCAGCGCTTGACCGTTTCTTGTGATTTCCCAGCCGAGGAACTCATACCGGGCGTACCATTCGGTGCCGCTGATGCTTGCGGTTGCATCCTGTGCCTTGAACGTGTACGGACTCGTCATCAGATTGCTGCCGAAGGACACAACAGGCACGTCGGAGGCGGTGGTAGTGGGTTCAATCTTGGCACCCCACGTGACCAACGTGCCGACGGGCTTAAAGTTGGCCTTGAGCGAGACATTCGATTCTTCGACCGTAAACGTAAGGGGGTTGTTGGACTTGTTGTCGTCGATCAACGTCAATCCCTCAGCGTCGGACCAATAGTCAAACGCGAATTCCAGCATGTAGTTGGCGTTGGGGTCCGGGACGGGCGTTGCGGTCACGACTGTCCCTTTCTTTGCCTGCGTGATGATGTTGTTGGTCGTGGCATCCCGGAAGACGACGCTTCCCATTGCGATACCGGATGCGTTGGTCTGATCGAAGGTAGAGGCTGTACCCGTCAGCGTATAGCGCGTTTCGGTGCTCTCTTCATAGGTTCGCCAGTTGTCCGTGCCACGGACATCCGCAGCTGGCATGGTAAACGTGAAGCTGTTCGCTGCGCTGTTTACTGTAGCCAGAACAGGCGTTGATGTGCCCTCCTGACGCAGGGACACGCTCTTCAGATCCTTGTCCGTATAGGGATTTCCCATCCAGACCGTGACCTCGTCTCCTTCATAGAGGCATTCGCTTGCGCGGGTATAGAGCATTAAATACTTCTCAAAGCTGACGTCCTGCCCATTGGCCGTAATGCGGAACACGCCGTCGGTTCCTACTGATTGGATTTCCAGCAGGAGGGAATATGTCACTGCGTCCGCGGAAACGTCCACAACGAGCGGCTGCGATTTCGTACCTTCTGCGCTTTCGCCCCAGATATACACCCTTTTTGCGCCCTCTGTGAGGCCGTCAATGACAAACGTGTTTTCGCCCGTCTTCATTGTCGCGCCGACATCCGGCATATTGGGAACGTCCGTCGAAGCTGCGTCCACACAGGCGTAATGATAGGTGCCCGCTTTGCTGGCCGTGAAGGTCACGCGGGCCTTTGTCGGGGTAATACGTGAGGCACTGCCCTCGACAACGTACATAGCATCGTCCGGATAACCGGTTTCGACGGACAACAAATAGTGATATGATATACCGCTTGATTCTTCCGTGGTATATGGATCACTTAACACGGCATCAGAAGTAGGCTTAATCACACCTTGTATATGTCCTGTGTTTCGATAGCCGTCTTTTTGCGCGAACTGCGCATTTAGCATGGTATTGGTTGCGTCAGTTAAATAGTATTCCTGATTGCTTAACGCTGAAAGTACATAAATTTTGACTTCGCCGGCGACTTTCTTGTTAGTTTCCGGATTCCTTGCCACATCGTAGTTTTCAAATGTCACACCAATAATAGGAATTTCACTATTGTCCTCACCAATAAGTTTTGCATTAGCATTGACCGTCAAAGAGGTTAAAACAGGGTATTCCAACGGCGGTTTGGGGGCGACAGTAACTTCAACCTCATAGCAATATTTTATCTTGTTGCTTGTGTCGGTTGCAATCTCAACAGACGCTTTGAAGTTCTTACTGCTGTAAAGGTCTATATAATCCGATAGATTCTTAGTGGTGTCCTTCAAGTCGCTGGGAACGGTTGTAAATTCCGGTGTCCATGTGCCCGGAGAAACCACATAATCAAAGGAAGAGGAGAGGGCAGAGGCCACGGAAATTGTGACCTTGCCAACAGACTTTAGCGCATATTCTCCGGATGTACCTGCATCTCCCAAGTCTGTATAATTGGAAAAATCCACCTTGAGAATGTCGCGGTCATCTGCATTTCCATCCGATTCCAGTGTTGCACCGGATTTAAGCGTCAGGTTGGTCAACTTCGGCCACGTCAGCTTGGGGGCGACTGTAACCTCAATCTCATAGCAATATTTTATCTTGTTGTTTGTGTCGGTTGCAATCTCAACAGACGCTTTGAAGTTCTTACTGCTGTAAAGGTCTATATAATCCGATAGATTCTTAGTGGTGTCCTTCAAGTCGCTGGGAACGGTTGTAAATTCCGGTGTCCATGTGCCCGGAGAAACCACATAATCAAAGGAAGAGGAGAGGGCAGAGGCCACGGAAATTGTGACCTTGCCAACAGACTTTAGCGCATATTCTCCGGATGTACCTGCATCTCCCAAGTCTGTATAATTGGAAAAATCCACCTTGAGAATGTCGCGGTCATCTGCATTTCCGTCCGATTCCAGTGTTGCACCGGATTTAAGCGTCAGGCCGGTCAACTTCGGCCACGACGTGTTTTCCGCTGCAAATGCAGATATGGGAAACAGCCCCAGACACAGAACGACCGACAAAAGAAAGGCAACCGCGCGGGTAAAGGACTTTCTCATAGTAAAGGTCCTCTCTTTTGAATGAATTTATGCTTCTGCATGGGAGGGGCGAGGCCCCTCCCATGAGATGCTGTTTGGATGCTGGGCGGATCGCTCCGCCCAGCGAATGAATGAAATACGGATGACTGGATCAGTGGCTTACTGCCAGGGATGATGCATGTAGTTGCAGCAGATGAACCAGCAGATGTTGGAATTCTGCGTCAGCACGTAGTCTGCGCCGCCGACCGCGGGCGTTCTCCACGTGGTGTACAGCGCGTCACCGGTCTCGGTATCCCACGTCGGGTTGTCCGAGTACATCCAGCCGGAGTAGCTGCCGAAGGTGAATTCGCCGACGCCGTTCAGCTTTGCCATATAGGTGCAGTTTTCGGGAACTTCGGATCCGTACTCATACTTCACCGCGAACATCCGCATAATGCCCATAGCTGTGGTGCCTGCCGGGACGGTGAGTTCGCCGTGCGTCGGGAGCTCTGCAAGCTTTTCCACATCAGTTTCTGCATTGCCCTTGTTGCCAAAGAAGATCTTGCACTGGTTGACCAGCGTGTTAACACGGTTCTGAACATCAGTATTTGTCTTGTACTCAGTGGATGCAACAGCTTCCGTAAAGTCAATACCGACATTTACGCTGATGTTGTTCGCGTCCGTCGCAACAATGTAATAATTTCTGCTGTAATCGCCGTAGGTGGTCGTCAGCGTCGTGTTGGAGGTCAGATTCAGGATGCAGTCCTGTGCCGTGCCGTTGCCGGTGATCGCACGGTCAACGCAGCCAGCGTGGGAGACAGAGGTGCCAGTGGGGACGTTGATGGAGGCGGCCAGTGCGCTTCTGGTCGGCGTGCCGCTCATGGAAGCCTTGACCTTGTAGGAAACGGAGGTCCACATGGTGTAGTACGGGTTTCCCATGTACGGGTTCTGAACAACGTTCATCGTGATCGTGCCGGTCGCGCCGCCGATGGTCATTGCGTCGATGCGCAGCGGATCAGTGTTCGGCACAGAAACAGGCGTTTCGGTCTTGGTCAGACCGGCTGCCAGCGTGTAGCTCTTCGTACCGACAGTAACGGTGTATGCCTTGTTCAGCATATTCAGCGAATACGTATAGGCATTGCCGCTGCTGCTCGTCTTGCTGATGGTCGTGTCGCCGAGCTTCACGGTCGGCTCGCTGCCGGTTGTCGTAATGACGACCGTTGCGGCCGCCAGATTGTAGTCGGTGCCAGCAACAGTTGCACGGATGTAGACAGGGCTTTCATCACTTGTGCCCGTGTTGTTGTCACGATAATACGCTGCGGTGGCAGTGTTGACCGTTACAGAGGAGATGCCGGAAATGCTGTCGACCGAAGAGGAGCGCTTGGGTTTTTCATACGTTGTTGACGTCGAATCAGTTGCGAATGCAACAGTGCAAAGGGACAGGACCATGACAACAGCCATGATCAGGGAAAGAACGCGTTTGTTTAATTTCATGTTGATTTCTCCTTGTTTCGTCGTGTGGATAGATGGATGTGGAACGCTGCATGATTTTTTCTTTCGACCACCCCTTTCTATGGATCGCGTATGGGTTATATTTTGATACCTGCGGGACAAATGCCCCGTAGGTGCTGGGCACAAAATTACTTGGTGTCGATGACCCTCAGCCGGTATGTCCGGCTGTAGCCCTCGTTTTCTACGGTGATGGACGGCTCCGGTTGGGTCAGATCCACGACCAGCTCGTTCTTGTCAAGAGAACGGATGCACGGCGATTCCGGTGCGATAATTGCGCCTTCGGCCAGCGTCAGCGTCAGTGGAACAGCCGTCCGATCCGCTTTTTCATCCAGCGGGATATAGACGATGCAGCTCAGCCCCGTCTCCTGTCCGCCCATGTTCTTTACAACACTGACGCCGCAGTCACGTTTCCCGGTTTTCGCCGCCGCGATATCCCACGGATTAGAGGCTACCGCTTTTCCCTTGCTGCAGCCTGCCAAAAGAACCAGCAGGCACAGCAGCAGGCAGAATGTCAATCGCTTTTTCACGGGCGGCCTCCCGTCAGCGGATGCGGGTCTTTGCTTACCTGATGACCGCCGTTGACCGTGTTGTTGTCAGCCACTTCGTCCCAGAGCTGCTGCGAGAGGCTGCGCACATAGACAACCTTGACCGTGTAGACCTTCGTCTCCTTGCCGAGCGTCACCGTGTACTCGATCGGCCTCGTCAGGTTCACGACCTGATTGTTTGCCGGATAGACCGTGCAGCCGGAGGTCGTGGTGATCTGCGGCGCGACCTTCGTCACATTCGTGCCGTTCGGGAGCTTGATGATGATCGTACCGGCATTGTGGTCGATCTCGCCCGCGGTATCGTAGATCTTGAACGATGTGATCTTCGCGCCGGTCAGAACCGGCTCGGTGCTGCCGCCGTTCGACGATTTGGAGATCAGCTTGCCGCTCTTATTGAGGACGGTCACTGTGTATGTCCGGGAGATCATCGTGTCCGCGTCACCATTGACGATATACCGTACCGCGGAGGAGAAATCCTGCGCGACACCGGAGGCGGGGCTGCAGATCAGCGTGCCCTCGCCCAGCGTGATATCTGGCGCAAAGCTCGTCGAGGTGAGGTTGGAATCGTCCACGCCGGTGATCTTGATGGTGTTGGCCTTGTTGTCGATCACGCCGGTGTAGGTCTGGCCGTTGATCGTCAGCTTGAAACTCGTGATCTCGGCCTGCTTTTTCGGCGTGACTTTGATCTGGTAGACGTTCGTGTTCGTCTTATCCTCAGATGTGACAGTGAACGTCGTCCAGTTCGTCAGGTTGAGTTTTGCTTTTCCGTCCACGGCGGGATTGCAGGTCGCCTTGTAGGAGATATCTGCTTTCAGTTGGATCGCCGTGGTGTCCACGCCCGCGTTGACCTTCAACTCAATCTTTGTCACGCCCTTGTCGTCGACGCTGACGTCCGTATCGAGGATCTCCAGCGCACGCAGAATATTGCCGTCCGTCAGCTGGATGCTGCTCGGGATCAGCTCCGCACCGGAAGCCTTGACGCTGCTGTCGAGCTTGACCGTCACATAGTAGGTTCTCTGCGTCTTGCCGTCCTCGGCCTGCACGGTGAAGGGCGTTGCAACGTCCGCCACGAATTTGATGGGCTTCGAAATGTCTGGCTGCACCAGCGTCGCGCCCTGCGAGAGCGTCAGGTGAGGAACCATGCTTGACAGCTCTGTGCCGGTCGGCAGCGTGACGGTGATGGTGTCGCGGTTCGCGCTGTCCTTGCCGAAAACGCCCTGTTTGCCGTCCAGCGTGAACGTGGTAATGGTGGCGTCAGTGGATAGCTTGCGGGAGAAGTCAAATTGCCGGTAATACAGCGAATACGGATGGCCCGCGCCGCCGTTATTGAGGAAACCAAGGTACCACTGCGTCGCGTAGCAGCCCTCATAGGTCGCCAGTGCGTTCTTCGGCGTCGTGTTTGTGTGTGCGAAATAGCCGTCCTGATAATCGGCATAGTCAAGCAGCGCCGTCAGCGCACTGTTCGTGCCGTCAGACATGCGCGGGTCGGTATGGCAATCCACGCCCATGGCAGACATTGCACAGACGATCTGCGCCGAACCCTCGGAGGTATAAACACCACCCCACTGCACGCCGTAGGGATTTTTGTACGCGTTCTTGTCGCCGAAGCTCTCCAGCACGATCTTGAGGCCCTCTTCGAGTTTTGCCGTGACACGCGTGCCGTAAACGGGATCATTCATGTATGGGCCGATGGACTGCATGAGCATCGTGACCATATCGAGGCCGAAGCCATCGGAGAGGTACACATGGTTCAGGATCGTTTCCAGCAGTTTGTCACGAGTCCAGTATGCGTCTGCCGGAATGGTGTAGTTGCCCATATCGAGCGCGATAAGCGCGAAGATCGGGCCGTTAATGGTGTAGCTGCCCTTGTAGTTGTAGAGCACCTGCACGAGGTTGTCGATTTCGTTGCCCTTGGCATCGATATACGGCTTGCCGTCGTTGTATTTTGCAAGGTTCGAGCAGTCAATGCCGCGCGCCGTCAGCGTCATCATCTTGCGGTCGATGTTCGTCATGGCGACGTTCGTCGTCGTGTCCAGACGCTTGATGCATTCGGCGATGGAGAAGCCGTCGTCCAGATTCGCCTCCTTCTTCTGATAGAAGCCAAGGTTCATCCATTCCCAGTCTTCCCATGCGTTTCTGGTTGAAGAGGAGTAGCGCTTGATGATCTTCTGCACTAACTCCTCCATATTTTTCTTGTGGGGGTTCTCCGCTGCGGTGGCCGCGATCGTGACCGTGACGGTATAGGTGTTCGTTGTGCCATCCTGCGCCGTGACCGTATATTTGACCGGCTTGGCAAAGCTCTGCTTTTGTCCGGAGGCCGGGGTCACTGTGGCATACGGGGAAACGGCGATGATCGGCGCGAAGGTGCTGGAGGAACCGGCGGGCAGCTCCATCTTGATTGTGCCGCGCGCCTGATCGATGACCGCTTCCACGGAGCCATACCGGAAGGACACAATCTGATTGCCTGAGGCAACGGCTGCGCGGGTGATATTGACGGTCCATGTCTTCGCTTTGCCGCTTTCGGAAGTCACGGTATAGGTGTTCTTGCCGACTTGCAGCGAAGCAGGCGCATTGAGCTCGGCAAACTCGGAAATCTCGATCGCGGGCGTCAGCTTGCTCAGATCTGCGGCATAGGGGATCTCAACGGAGACGGTCGAGCCGCTGATCTTGCCGGCCGCACCGCCCAGTTTGTATGAGAGAATGCTGTTTTCATCGGACTTGTTGGCCGTAACTGTGACGGTATATTTTGTTGTCAGTTTAAATTTGCTGTTAGTGAGCGTCAGTTCCTTGGACTGGCCATCCGAAAAGGCCAGCGTCTGACCGTCCATGTTCGTACTGGTGCCGGTGTGCTCAATGATGGGCTTGAGGTTCGTGAGATCCGTGCCGACCGGCAGATTCAGCGTGATCGTATGATTGGCCTGATCGATCGTAGCATAGCGCGTCTTGCCGTCCACTGTGATGCCAAAGGACGTAACCTCGTTGCGCGGCTCGCCGGTCTGGATCTGCACCTTCCACGCCCTGCTTAAAGAGGTGTATTCCGTGCCATATGCTTTGTCATACGGTGTCACCTGATAGGCCAGGGTCTTCTGCGCGATAGAACCAGCTGTATTGCGCACCTTGCAGCCATCTGCTGCAATTACTTCCGGTGTGCCGAGCTTGCTGTAATCCGTGTTCGCCGGCAAGTTGACCGTCACTGTGCGGCGTGCCGCATCGATCTCGCCGACAGAGCCGCCAATGGAAACCTTTGTAATGACGGGATCTGCGATACGGGTGTTCAGCGCGTAGTTCAGATAGAACGGAACGATTTTTTTATAGATCGTCTCCAAAGCAGAGGGCTTCATGTAATACGGCGATCCGGAACTTCCCTCCTGCTGCAACTTGAGATACTTTTCCAGATAGGTGCGCATGAACTCGACTGCATCATCGCCGCCCGCCTGCCATTTGTCCTCATAGGATTTGAATAGGAGGTTGCCGCCCTGTCCGGCAGTTTCATCATCAAAGAACGCGGTACCCATGCCGAGCCAGTAGCCCAGCGCGTACAGCATATCGGCATTAGCTGGATGATACGAACCAACTGCTGTCTCCGCCGATTTGATTTTGTTGATCGTCAGGCAGATTTCGTGGAAAGTATCGGCGAACAGCTCGGACATGCCGAGCAGGTCTGTCTTATCCTGCTCTGTCCAGCCGCTCCAGCCGCCGGTGCCCTCTACGGCCAGAGCAAAGACCGGCGCGATTCGGCTGTCCGAGGCCGTAATGTTGTACTGGACGGGATTGGAGAAGTCATACGCGTGATTCAGCTTCAGATCGGCGGTGTTGCCTCTCTGCGCCGGAAGGTCATTGAACTTGACAGAAGCCGGCGTCATGGTGTACGCAGACTTTGTGGAGCCCTGCGGAAGCACGTAGAGCTTCACAAAGCCGCCGATACTGAGCGTCTTTGAGGCGATAGGATTGCCGTTAGAGCCGTACAGCGTGCCCGCGTCCAGATAGTCGCCATCGCTGGTGATGCCAGGAGCCGGCCACATGGCGAATGCCTGCAGGCAAAGACCTGCCAGCAGCACAAGGACCAACGCCAGCGCGGTGAAACGATGGAGCGTTTTTTTCATCGTGATATCCTCCTTCTCTTACTGTGCCCGGATCGCTTCGTTCGGGCTGACACGCATGGCGTTTCTGGCCGGGATGAACGCCGCAAGCAGCGCCATCACGCCGGAGAAGGCCACGCCGAATCCCGCGAGCCACGCGGGGATGAGGCTCCGCACCTGCTGTTCTTCAAACAGGAACGGAATCGCCTTTTGCATGAGAAAGCTCAGTCCAAGACCCATCAGGCCGCCGAACATACCGACGAGCAGCGCTTCGATGAGGAACAGTCCTGAAATATTTCCAAGCGTCGTGCCGAGCACCTTCAGAACGCCAATTTCGCGCGTGCGCTCCGTGATCGACATCATCATCGTATTCGCCACGCAGATGGCCGCGACCAGCATTGCGACCGCGCCGATGGCTCCCAGCACGCCTTGGATCTGCCGCGACTGCGCGCGGACTGTCTCCAGCATGTCGTTGAGCGAGTAGGTACTCAGACCGCTTTTCTGGATGAGCTTCGAGATACGCTGCACATCGTCGACGTCCTTGCATTTGACCCAGACCAGCTCATAGGTCGGTCCGGTCTCCTTCGCTGCTTTTGCCGTAGCACTGTCCTTGTCCGTGCTCGTGCCGCCGACGAGGAAGTCAGCGTTCGCGGCGAGAAGCTCCTGCATCCGCGTGAGATCGAGGAATGCGGAGGTCCGGTAGGTATTGTTCTGTGAGGAGCAGACACCGGTGACATGCAGCCGGTAGAGCTTGCCGGGCGGCAATGCGCGGCCATCGGTATCGGCCTGCTGCTTGCCGGAGAGGTTGGAATAGTCAAACGTCAGCCGCATGTCAGCGGAAAGGGGATCGACCAGCGGATCGCCGTTTGCGTCCACCGCGTCAGCCCAGTCGTTAGCCGGGATGGAGAATGTCGGCGCAACGTCGTCCGTCAGCATGATCTCCGGTTGGAGCCGTGCGCCCTCGCCGGGAAGCGTTCCCTCGAGCGGCACGAGCTGAAAGCTCGCCGCCGTGGAAAGATCGATGCCGTAAAGCGTGACCATGTTGACATAGTTGCCGGATTTGATGTAGGCCGCCTGATTGACGACCGGTGTGACGGCCTCCACGCCGTCGACCTGCTTAATAGCCTCGACCGCTTTGTCGTTGAGCAGCGCGACCGTGTCCCGCAGCGTCTCGTCGGCTGGCCGCACGTCGATCTTTGTGAGGCTGCCCATGCTCTCAACGCTCTCACGGTATGATTGCTCATAGCCGAGACCCACGGAGATCAGCACCACGATACACATGACGCCGATGGCCATGGAAAGTGCCGTCAGGAACGTCCGCGTTTTTCTCCGCCAGAGGTTGATGAACCCGAAGCGGAACAGATCCGTGATGCTCATCCCTGTCCTCCGGGACGGCGGCTGTAGTACGCCTTTTCACGCCGTCCGTGCTTATGTCTGACGATGGCGCTGATCACACCGCCGCCAATGCCGACCGCGGCCACGCCGCCAGCACCCCACAAAAGTCCCTTGGAGATGCCGCCAGTCTTGGGCGTATCGTCTGCAGGAGGTGTTGTGGTGTCGCCGGTATCGTCCGTGGGCGGTACGGTCACCGCTGCCTGCGTGACAGGTTCTTCCTTCTGCTCAGGCTGCGGCTCCGCGACAGTCAGCGGCAGCTCCAGCTCCTGCGTGTACTGCTCGCCGTTCGCGTCCTCATACTGGACGATCAGCTTGCCGGTATAATTGCCTGTCTTGTTGCAGTTGATCTGGAAGTCCGCGTCGAGCGTTGCGGCCGGGATGAGGTCGCCGCCGTAGTAGCGTTCCGCCATCGCAATGCCGTCCATCGCCAGAATGCTGACGTTCATCGCCTTCGCCTTGCCCATGTTGATCATGTTGAGGTTGACGGAGACGGGCTTTTCCGTCGTCGGCGTGCCGTAGACGATGGGGGTATCGAATACCACGTCCATCGGCTGGCTGACCGGGATCATGATGACCTGATTCGCCGTGCCGACGACCTGCGAGGCGTTTTCATACGCAAGCTGGATGCTGACCGAGGTCGGGCCGACATCCGCGTCGTTCTTGACCGTCAGGTGGTACTCGACCTCCGCGGTCTCACCGGCCTTGATGACGGAAACATAGTCCGTGTCGCTGCTGCCGACGCTGAGGACCAGCGCATTGGAGTTGACCAGCGAGATCGTAGCGACGTTCTTATAGGAGGTGTCGAATTTCGCATTATTTTTCAGCGTGATCTTCAGCGTCACGTCGTCACCCGCCATCAGGCCGGAGACCTCTGCATCATCAACGAAGATCTTATAACCCTCGACCATGACGGACATGGCGGACGGCTTTGTCGTGCTGGCCACCGGCTTTTCATAGCCGTTTGTAATATAGATGTAGGAACTGAACGTACACTCCGTCGCGGAGCTGTTTTCAAAATATGTTGCGCGGAACGTAACCGGTTTATTGCCGTTGGTGGCGTAGGTCGAGACCTTGAAGGTGAACTCCACGTAGTTGACCTCGCCATTTTCCCAACTGTTGAAATACGCGCCGTAGTTGCTGTTTTCCGCTACGAACGGAAATTCCTCCACGTTGCTGGAAACAACCGGCGCGATCGTGATGTTGGACAGGCGGCCGCCCTTGTTGACGATGGGTACCGTGAGCGTCACGGTGTCGCCGGGCTTGGCCGTCGGGGTCTGCACTTCGCCAGCCTCGTCAAATGACGCGAGCTGCAATGCGCCGAAGCTCGTCTGCGAACCGGACAGATCGCCGTCGCCGACGACCGTGACATAGACGCCGAGCGTGAACGTCACGTCCTCCGTGATGCTCGTGCCGTTGACGTCGTCATAGCGCCAGACGGTCGCATTGATCTTGAAGTTGACGGGATAGACGCCCTTCGTCGCAAACTCGCTGATACGGAAGTCATAATAGATCTCCGCCGTGGAGTTATACGACATATCATCCAGATGCCGGGTGTAGCTGGCGTTGATAATGTCGAACGGCCAGTTTTTGACCGACGTGTCCGAGGGGATATCCGGCTCCACGTTGATGTTGCGGAGCATGTACCGCTCGGAGGGCAGATATTCCTTGTTGACAGCCACCGGCACCACGACGGTGACAACATCACCGGGGACGCCCTTCGGAGATTCCGCGCCGACATCCATCAAAACGAGTGCATTCGCGTCGCTGGGGATAACTTTGATATCGGTATTGGGCTTCTCATCCTCGACGGGGATGCCGTCGTCCGCAAGGACCGGCAGCATCATCGCGCACAGTATCGCAAGACACATGGCGAGGCTGCCGAGTGTGGAAAGAATTTTTCTGATCTTCATGTGTTTCATCTTCTCTGTCCTCTCAAGTGGTCTAAATGGTATCTGAAAGCCTTCCGTCCCGAAGGCAGATGGTACGGTCCATATACCGGCGCATTTCCGGGTCGTGCGTGACCAGCACAAACGTGGTCTTTTCCTCGCGGAACAGCTCTGTCAGAAGCTGCATGACCTCGTCGCTGGTCTTGGTGTCGAGGTTGCCGGTCGGCTCGTCGGCCAGCACAATGGGCGGCTTTGCGATGATGGCGCGGGCAATGCCCACGCGCTGCTGTTCGCCGCCGGACAGCTCCGACGGCCGGTGCCGCAGATTATCCTGCAAGCCCACGCGGTAAAGCGCCTCCTCGGCCAGCTCGTCGCGCACACGCTTGCTCACGCCGCGGATGGCTAGCGGCAGCGCCACATTTTCCAGCGTCGTGTACTGCGGCATGAGGTTGTAACTCTGAAACACAAAGCCGATGCTATTGCGCCGGAACTGGATGCGTTTTCGCTCGGACAGGATGCCGACCGGTTCGCCGTCGATCTCCAGAAAGCCGTCTGTCGGACTTTCCAGCCCAGCCAGCATGTTCAGAAGCGTGGACTTTCCGGAGCCGCTTCGCCCCATGACGCCAACGAACTCGCCGCTTTTCACGTCGAGACTCACGCCGTCAAGTGCCTTTACGGTATTGGGGCCGACTGTGTAGTATTTTTTCAGATCAGCTACGGTAATGATCTGTGCCGGTTGTTCCATACGCCCTCCTATCCCTCTGCCTGCGGCGCAGTGTGCTGCGACGGCGGCATTTTATAGTTCTTTTCCTCGGCAATCAGGCCGAATTTTACCTTGATGCGGTTGAGCTTGGCGATCCACGGCTCACCGACTGCCCATAAAACGAGAAACGTACAAAGTCCGTGGCAGAAATCAAAGAAGAAGCTCGATACATACGCCGCCAGCGCAGTCTTCCACGTCAGCGGATCGACATAGGTGAGGAAAAACAGGTTCATCACCCAGCCGTAGGCGAAGCCTGTCGCCATACCGTACAGGCAAAGACGAAGGGACGCATGGTTGGTGATCCCTCTTGCGAAATAAAGAAGGTCACCGCGGTTCGTGCCGTTCGGACAGAGCCTCGTCCAGAAGCTGCCCGTAAAATACGTCCGGTCCCGGTCACGCCGGAAGAAACCCAGGTTTTCGAGCAGTCCGGCCACAAACCCGATCATGCCCCAGCAGAACATCTGCCACGGCGTCCATGGCCCCTGCCCGAAAATGAAGTTCGAGAGGAAGCCGGTCAGTGCGCCGGTCAGAAAGCCCGTTTCGGGGCCGAAGGCCACGGCGGTGATGATCACGATGGCTGAGACTGGCTTGAAGTTCGGCAGCGGAATGAGGGAAAAGAGCGTCCTGCCTACCACGCCGAGTGCGGCCATGACCGCAATAGGTACAAGCTCTCGCGCCTGCGGCTTTTTCTTTTCAAATACAAGGAAAAACGGAATGGCGCACGCGGCCAGAAAGATGAGCCCCAGCAGAATGTCGGAGTTCATCACGATATAGTCCCAGACCGTCCGTTCGCCCGCGACGTGAACCGCCGGGCGGTGCGCATGGAAGTACGCGAAGCCGAGCATCAGCGGCGGCAGGACGAACGCAATGACGATGGCGGCCGCCTTCGTGCGCTTGCTTACAAAGAGTCTTTGCACGCGGCGATCACCTCCTCGCAGGTAATCGCTTGCGGCAGGTAATTCGACGCGATGCGGTTGGCGTCCGTCGTGTAAAAGCGGTTGCCCGCGAAAAATGCGTGAGGCTCGTCACCAGACAAAAGCATGCCGTCGAACATCAGCGCACACCGCGTGGCGTACTGCGCGGCAAACTCCACATCGTGCGTCACGATCAGGATGGCTGCGCCTTCGGCCGCCAGCTTTCTGAGGAGCTGCGCCAGATTCTGCTTGGCGTAGGCGTCAAGCCCTTTTGTCGGCTCGTCGAGCAGCAGCACATTTGCATCCCGCAGCAGGAGCTTGCCGATCGCAAGCCGCTGCGCCTCGCCGCCGGACAGATCGTAAGGGTGCTGGTGCAGGAGTTTTGTCAGCTCCAGCTTTTCTGCCATTTGCAGTGCCCGCGCCTCGTCCTGTTCCGCGCTCTCCAGCAGCTCGTCCTTCACTTTGTCCGTCACGAACAGCGACGCGACCATCTGCGGCAGCATACAGAGCTTTGCGCCCTTTTGCAGCTTTACCTTGCCGCGATACGGCTTTTTTACACCGGAAAGAACCTTCAGGAGCGTTGTCTTGCCCGCGCCGTTGCCGCCGAGCAGACAGAGAATTTCATTTTGATGCAGCGCGACCTCCGCGCCGCGCAGGATATCCTTGCCGCTCTCATCCCACCGGAACCAGAGCTCCCTTGCGCGCAGCATTTCGGTCTGCTTTGCGGATGACTCCTGTTTTGGGAGTGTCATGTTGTCTTTTGGTTTTATCTCGTCCATGCGCCGCCGCGCATCGCGCACGGAAAGCGGCAGCTCCTTTGCTCCAAGCTCTGCGAAAATACGCACGGAGGCAGGAAAGCCAAAAAACACGCGGCTTTTGTTCTTTGCTCCGGACAGCTCGCAGGCAATCTCCGCGGGCTTTCCGCAAGAAAGGAGCATTCCGTCCTCCATGACGGCCACGTGGTCTGCCGCCGGTAAGACCGCATCCAGCCGGTGCTCCGTCAGCAAAATGGCGACGCCAAGCTCGCGGTTGATGCGCTCGACCATCGCCAGAAGGTTCTGCGCGGCCAAGGGATCGAGCATGGCGGTCGGCTCGTCAAGGATGAGGATCTTCGGGTTCATTGCCAGCGCCGAGGCCATATTGAGCAGCTGCTTCTGCCCGCCGGACAGCTCGCACGTTTTTTGCCGGAACCACGGCTCCATGCCGAAAAACGCGGCCATTTCGGCGACTCTGCGGCGAATGACCGGCACGGGCAGCGCCAGATTTTCAAGTCCGAACGCCAGCTCGTGCCAGACAAAGTCCGTGACGATCTGGTTGTCCGGATTTTGCTGGATAAAGCCGATCTCCGCGGCTGCAGTATCTGCGGGCAACTCAGCAAGCGGCTTGCCGTTATAGCGCACAGTACCCTCTCTTGCGCCGGCCGGTGCAAGAGAGGGCTTGGCGTGTCGCAGCAGTGTCGTTTTGCCACAGCCGGAGGGTCCGCAGAGTACAACGTATTCTCCCGCCTCCATCGTCAGGCTGACGCTGTCCAGCGTGCGGTGTTTTGCGTTCGGATACGCAAAGCTCAGCGAATCAAACCGTAGGATCTCCACACGACAGCCTCCTTTGCCTCTAAGATGGATGGCAGCAGCATCAATGCTGCGAATAGTATAAACATGGTCATGCTGGACGGCCCCATTGTCAGCGCCGTGATGCGCGGGTAATACTCCATATACCCGTGCCCGTAGCACCGCGCGACGACGCAGATACCGCAAAGCGTCAAAATGAGCGCCAGCGTGCGCGCGTCGCGTGCGTCAAAGCGGAACAGGTGGAACGTGGTACGGCGTCTAGCTCCAAAGCCGCGCGCTTTCATGCTGTCCGCGGTCTGCACGGCGTTTTCCATGCTCATGCCGAGCAGCGCCGAAAGATTCTGAATCGCGTGCGCCAGCTTCTGAAACAGACGCGGGCTGTTATCCTGCAGCATGGCGCGGGACTGCCTGATCTGCGCAGCGTTCTGCTGCATCTGGGGGATGAACCGCAGCGCGGAGGTGATGAGCAGTGCGGTCGCTGGGGCGATCTTTCCGAACAGGTAGAGGAACTTGTCCGAGGTCATGACCTCCTGATAGCAGCCGAACCACAGGATGATCGCCGCCAACGAGCAGGCCGTCACAACGCCATATACAATGGCTTCCAGCGTGATCCACTGGTTGAACAGCAGACACAGCATTGTGACGCCGCGGTGATTGACTAAAGGGTTTCCGATGCAGACGAGCAGGAACATCGGCAGCACGAAGCGCATCGTCCTGCCGAACGCCTTTCTTCCGCGCAGCGCAAGATTAAACAGAGTGCTGCCAAGAAGGGATAGCAGAACCGTTACCACATGTGGACACGCCAGCGTCAGCCCGATCACGCAGACGAAATAACACATACTGACTGCCGGGTGCAGCGTGCCGAAAAAGCGCATCCGCACGTTGTCAGTCATGGTTGTCTTTCCATTCCTTGCCGTAGCCATACGGGTCGCCGTTTTCCAGATCGCAGCCGAGGTCACAGGTGTAGTTCCACTCGATCACGTCGCCGGGCTGGAGATAATATACGCCGCAGCCGTAGTTGGGGTACCAGTCGTTGACGCAGTACATCCAGCCGGACCAGCGGCCGCCGTCAAACTCGTAGAGGTTATTGATGCCCTCAACATAGATACCGCTGCCAGCGCCCTTATACTGCATATGGAGCTTGAATTTATCGCGCGCCTGACAGAGCACGTCGAAGACGGTGTCGCCGTCCTCTACTTCAAAGGTCGTCGTATCAAGGATGCAGCCAGATGCGGGTACGATACCGGCCCACTTGGATTCGAGGTGCATGCCGTTGTTGACCGCCGTATCGCAACGAATGGTCAGCGTGACGGTGTCTCCGGTCTGTTCCGGTTCCTCCGGCTGCTTGGTGTCCTGCGCCGGAGTATTCTGATTATCCTGGCTCTTGTTATCATCATCAGACTTCTGCGAATCGTCATCTTTCTTGACGGTTGGCTTTTTGCTAGTGTCCGTGGTTGCCTTTTCATCTGAGGCATGTTCTTCTTCGGGGTCCTCCGATGTAGCCTCCATCTGCTTTTTCAGATTTTCCGTGCCCTTTTTATAGAGATCCGCAACGGAATCGGGCTTATCCTCTGCCTTTGTGTCATCGTCCGTCTTGCCGAAGCTGAATGCGCGCTTGATCCATGCATACCACGGCTCGTCGGCCTGTTCTTCTTCTGCGGCGTCATTGCCGGTCGATACATAGTCCAGATCGAGCATCTGGTCGTTCGCGCCGCGCGCCGTCTGGCTGCTGGAGCATGCCCCAAGCAACAAGCTGATTATTAAAACGAATACTGCAAGTGCAGCGAGCTTCTGTCGTTCCATAATTTAAGATCCTCTTTTGATCGAAGGGTTATTTAAGACACCCCCGGTTCCGCGTTCCCAATTCGGAACCGGGGATTTCTGCGCGTCGGGGGCGACACGCTGGCAGTCGGCTCTAGGGGGTAGAGCCTGGTCTATCGCAAATCCGTTCCCAATTCGGATTGTGCAAATAAATTATTGTGTGCTTTCCTCCGCAGCCGGTTCCTGCCGTTCGGCTTGCCGTGCTGCGCGTTTGACTTCCTTTTCTGCCGCCTGCTCCTGCCGGAACTTTGTGAGCTGCCGCTGGTACTCGGCTTTGAACTCCTGCGTTTTCCGCACGTTCTTATTCTGCGGGCATTTGAACCCTTGCAACTCAAGCGCGTACATCGTTCTTCCTGTAATTTTCTCATCCAGAAGAAGATCGGCGCGGAACCGGCGGCCTTTGCCTTGAATCTGTGGCTTCTCTTTGGCTTTATTTTGCTTTTTGGCTTCAGCCTTGGCTGCTTTGTCTAGCTCCCGCTGTGTATTGAACTCCGCCTGAAACAGCGCCGTTTTTTCCAGCGCGGGCGTACTGCGCTTTGCCGCAAGCTCTCTGCTAACGCCGATCGCTTCAAGCGCATTTACCCATCCGCGGAACCGCAGTTCAATAAAATCGCCGCCAATTATTTCTGTCCTGCCGGGGATATGCCGCAGCTCCGCCTGCTGCCGCCGCAAATATGCAGCCAATTCCTGCAATGACGCATTTTGATATTTCAGAACAAACTCGATGTTCCTGTGAGACAGCGCCGTATAGGTGCGTTGGGTCAAAACTTTTTTAAGCGCCGCCATATTTTCCTCATACGTTCTGTTCGGATTCATCGCTGCACCTCCCGTTCAGAAGATGCCGCGTCCTTCGCTGCAAGCCGCCTCAATTCGATCTCGCATAAATCCTGAACGATCTTGCGGTCACGAAAATGTGGTGGATTTTTGATGTTTGTGATTTTTCCGGCATAAAAGGAACGGATTGCAGCTTTCCATGAGCCGAAACGGTACTCAATATACTCGCTGCCGATCACCTCGACCATCGCGGGCGGGTGTCCAATGTCCTCCATGCAGGATTTCAAATATGCAGTTAGCTGCTCCAGCGTATCGTGCTGGTGCTCGATGATGAATTGCACATTTTTGTACGCAATGACACGCTCAATGCGGCCATAGTTGATCTGGTCCAGATATGCTTGCCGTTGCTGCTCATTCATCGCAGATGATCCTCCTATCGATTTTTACGCAAAAAACAAATCATCCCGCTGACGCGAGATAATCCGATTGCTTCAAAACAAAAAACACCGATTTGCTTCAACTTTAGAAGCAAATCGGAGCCCTGTTCCGAAATACCGATAGGATCATCGTGCTATCTACCCTTTGTTTGCCAACTTCTGCACGTAACGAGATCATAAAACAGGCAGCATCTCATGCAGGCGAAGAAAAGCGATTCTCCTGACTTGGACTATGGACGCAGGTCGCGTCCGCGCTCTGTTTCCTACCTTCTCACGGGATGTCCTCCCGCAATGGCGACCTTTCGGCCACATAGCTTATTGGCATAACGCTGTCTTTCGTTTCCTCCAAGCTACTTTAGAAACTTGCTCATCCTCACAGTTCCGGGCGAGTAGATTCATTGCTCTTTCATTGCAGACTATAAAGCGAGAGATAACCTGCAATTACAATTCTTCGTTGGCAAACATATTAAATTGTCAAGCTTCTTCCATTCTCCGTATGTGCCAGCATAGATGTGACATACTATCTGCACATACAAAGCATGGCGGTTTCGGCTTCATAAAGTTCTGCAAATTTACGAAGTCCTAAAAACGCAATAAATATCTTGTTTCTGACACTATTATACAATAGCACAGCAAAAAAGTCAATGCGGTTCGGTATCAAAATATTGATTAGTTGTGTCGTTTCCGTAAAGATCAATCGGTATCAGACGATGCAGAATACTTCTTGCAAGTAGCGTGTCTGTATTCGCAGTCAGAACAGCCGTCAAAAGGAGGATGCCATTTGCCAAAAACCGGTGAGAACATCTATAAGCGTAAAGACGGTCGCTGGGAAGGACGTTTTATCAGTGGGCGGAGACAGGATGGACGCGCAAAATACACGTCCGTCTATGCACGCACCTATGCCGCAGCAAAGGCCAAGCTGGAGGACCGAAAACGGATGATCGTGTCACGACCTGCCGGGAGTTGCCGCTTGACGGTAAAAGAGCTTTTTGTATGGTATCTGTCACAGGCAGAGATCAAGCCATCTACACGCGCCAGATATGTTTTTCTGATCGAGCATCATATCCTTCCGGAGCTTGGTTCGATCTTCGTCGTTTCTTTGACGGCGAAACAGCTTTCTGACTTCCTAAGCCAAAAGAGACAAAGTGGGCGGCTGCATGGCGGTGGGTTATCTGCCAAAAGCGTCCGGGACATCGGTGTTCTGATAAAAGCAGCGCTTCGTTTTGCCAGCGCAGAATACCATTTTTATTGTGACGCGCTGAACACCAAGCTGCCGAAGACAAAACAGCGTGAAATCGAACCGTTTTCTGCGTGGGAGCTTGACCAACTCAGGAAAGGTCTATCGCCGTCACCCAATCACAAGGACGCCGGAATCTTACTTTCCGCAAACGGAGGATTGCGGCTTGGTGAGGTTTGCGCCCTGCGCGTTTCAGATATTGACTTTCAAAACGGCACCGTCAGCATTGAGCGCGCCGTTCAGCGTGTCCGTCAGAATGGGAAAACGAAGCTCATCATCCAGACACCAAAGAGCGAAAAATCTGTGCGCGTTATTCCACTTCCAAACGATATGATGGCGTATTTGAAAAAAGCTGTTTCTGGTCTGTCACAAAATGCGTATATCCTGACAGGCCGAACGGATAAGCCAATGGAGCCCCGCACCTATCAATATTATTTTGAATCTGTTCTGCGTCGGTGTGGTATCCGGAAGCGTAGCTATCACACACTTCGTCACACTTACGCGACGCGCTGTATCGAAAATGGGATTGACGTTAAAAGCGTCAGCGAAATGCTGGGTCACGCAGATGTTACGACAACGCTGCGGTTGTACGTCCATCCGTCACTAGATAGCAAACGGCAAGCCGTTCAGAAAATCAGCTTCCTCGGCGGTGTCGCTTAAAAGCCTATTCGCCGTCAAAAATCCCGTCACCCAAAACGCGGAAATGCCGATGATCTCAAGGGAGATTTGACGTTCCATCGTAAATTTGCAGAAATTTACGAAGTCTTTTCTATGCTCATTATAGCAAAGGACAGTGCGCTGACATATCAGACTTCCACGCAGGAATATGTCGTTTTCAATGTGTCCGGGTGGATCATCAGCATGGGGCGGTGCAATTCTCTCGCATAAGAAATCGCCTTATCTGTATCATCTCCGCGCGCAGATGCCGGGTCGTAGACCGCCAGCACCATGTCAGACTGCCGGATGATTGTTCGGTAGGCTTTCAGCTGTGCGTCTGGCTGTTTATGGAGACTAACAGCCGTCATGTGTGTGCATTTTATCAGCATATCGAAATAGCGTTCGCGCAGTTCCGGTGTCCACTTTGTCGCCTGTTCCTCGTATGGCGTAACACAAAACAGCATCAGTTCCGGATCATCATTCCGCAGCGCGTTAATGATCTCTGCGGCGTAAAGCCCCACGCCGTAGTCGCAGGCCACGGAAAAGTGCGTCACCCCTTGCTGCCGCAGCACCATGATCTGCTGGGCCAACTCCATCTTCATATCGTGACACTCCGCAGCTTCTTCATCAAATCCCCATGCAAACCGCATGGGATTGTGTCCGAGGATCGCGCAGCTTTTGGGCGAGGCCATTCCAACACCTGCTTTCTTTCTCTCTGCAATCTGTGTGCAAATACGCTTGTATGCGTTATTTCGCTTTTGATTATTATAGTATTGCTTACAGATTAAATCAATACAATACCATTTCAGACAGAAAGATTTTATGGAAGCTCGTATAATTTGCTTATACGCAGGAGGTGTCAGTGTATGGGCAAAGATATTTCATTCAAGAATCACGACCGGTTTATTCATCTTGGCATTGCCATCGCTGCGCTCCGCAAAATGCGTGGGATGTCACAGGAACAGTTGGCTGAAAAAGCGGGGATCAGCCGTTCTCTTATCAGTGCAATCGAAGCACCTGGACTGGCAAAGAGCTTTTCACTGGACGTATTCTTTAACCTTGCTGACGCGCTTGATATTGATCCTGCCGATTTGATCAATGCTACCGTTTTTCCAGATCGGATATTCAAGCAGAAATAGGATGTTCCTTCAATTCAAAGCCTGCATGGTTCTGCCGTGCGGGCTTTTTGTGTGCAAAAAAGCACCCCGTCTGCTTGCGGACTTTTATGCGCGGACTTTCAGCATCCAGGCGCGCTGCCTGCATTCTGCCGCGAGGCTGTACCGAAGCAGCCGGGCATGATAACAGCCGTGGTCTGTAAGGCACTCGATTGACCAGCATTTGGTCAGCACGAACTACAGGCTATGCTGCGCCTGCCATATCATGCGCCACCAACGCCGTGTAATAGCTGCTCATCGTACTTGGCGCGTTGAACAGCACGGTCAGCAGATATTGCCGGATATTCCGAATCCGCGTTGTGTTCTGCTTCAGGCAGTCCGTGACGAAACGAATATGTTCGCTGTTCAGCTTCAGCAGCTTTGACCGCACGACCTCGGCTGGATAATCGTTGCCTGCAACGCGGATTCGGCTGCGGGTGCTGCAAACCGTCTCCTGCACCAGGTCGACGATCTCGTCAAGCTGCTCCCGGTCAACGTGAGGATCACTTGCCAGAACGTCGTAGTCAATATTCTCCAAGATCAAGTCCCGGTAGCGTTCAAACGATTCCTTCGCTTCCGTTCGCTTCTGCGCGGTAACGTCCGGAAAACCGGAAGGGAAAGGAATCGAATCGGTAATTGATGAGTCTTTACTTTGTCTTTTTCTTTTCTTAGTACTCTCAGTATTTAATTGCGTTGGATTTTCCAACGTAGGCAAATCCAACATAGGCTTTTCCAATGTTGGGTTATCCAACGCAGGCTTTTCCTGCGTAGGTTCTTCCGGCGTTGGCTCCGCGTGCGGCTGCTCGTAGATTGTGTAGACGGTTCCGCGCAGGCAGCCGCGCCCGTCACGTTCCCGGCTGCGCTTGATGTAACCGGCACGTTCCAGCTCGCGCACAGCTTCGCGGATGGCGTCGATACTTTCTTTGTTGATCTGTGCAAGCCCCTGCAGCGTGTAATCCCAATCGTCCGGCAGCGACAGCATCTGCGAGAGCAGACCCTTTGCCTTGAGGGACAGCGCATGGTTGCGAAGATGGTTGTTGGACATGACCGTGTAACCTTTGTTTTTCTCAACACGGAATACAGACATTTTTGTGACCTCCTTCGTCTCAGGTTTCAAATTTAAGAAAAGAAAAAAGCGGCGTTTCAACCCTCTTTTCACGAGAGAGCGAAACGCCGCTTCATTTTGTATCTTGGTTTGTATTTCAATATTTCGTCAGATTGCGAATAGACCGGTACAGTATCTTGTGGTATGATGCCAGCGTTTGTTGTTTGAGCTTTGCAGAGGAGGGCAATCACCATGCAGTACACCGATAACGAGGCCGCATTGATCGGCGGCCTGATTTCAAACTATTTCTTCCAGCCGTCCGTGGACGCAAGGCTCCGCGAATCCTATCGCCGGGTGCTGCGCCATCTGCGCGAGAATACGCTCTCTGCGTCTGATCTGAGCCGCATTCAGAACGCGCTGACGTTTCTCTCGCCGCTCTGCCGCGATACCCGCGAAGCCCATAAGGACATGATGGGCGTGACATTAAAAACCGATGCTCTGCTGAGAGCCAGCAGATAAACGACCACCCGCAGCGCTGGCAGCGGGTGCTTTGCTTTCTCGCGTCCCAGCATCGCCAATACGCCGTGATTTCGTCCTGGAGTGGGTAGAGGCTTGCCTGCGGTTTTAACGTCTGAAACGTCGCACAGTCGGCTAACGCGCTGGCATCTGTGCTTGGAGTGTGTATTCGGCAAGACCACCAAAAACGTCGGTCGAAATTCTACATTTTGCCGAGAGCGAAAACGAGCCGCTTTCCCGAAAAAACTCCGGAAAAGCGGCCCAAAATCGCGTGCGTAAAGGTTCAAGTCCACTGATTTTGCCAAAACCCTTTTTGATATCTTTTTTTCCGACTTCAAAAATTGGGCGCAAAAAAACCCGGAAGTCGTTGAAACTTCTGGGCTTTTCGCGCTGATATCTTTTTTGGTTCAGCTTGATGGAGCAGGGTACGGGAGTCGAACCCGCCTCCGCGGCTTGGGAAGCCGCTGTACTACCGATGTACGAACCCTGCCTGTTTGATGCGCTGATATCATAGCATCTTTTCTTCAAAAATGCAACCGTTTTCTGGCGAAATCTGAAAACCGGTGTTCCGGTGCAGGGTTCTATGTGTTTTTCGAAAGCTCCGGGCTTAATATCCGGACGGGTTCCGGGTCTGCCAGCGCCAGCTGTCGCGGCACATATCGGCAAGCGTTTTCTTTGCCTCCCAGCCAAGGATCTGCTTTGCCTTGGCGGGGTCTGCGTAGACCGTGGCCAGATCGCCTGCGCGGCGCGGGCCGATGACGTAGGGGACGGGAACATTGTTGACCTCGGAGAAGGTGTGCACCATTTCCAGCACGCTGACGCCGCGGCCGGTGCCGAGGTTGAAGACCTCGCAGCCGGTGTGCGCCTGCGCATAGCGGATCGCGCACAGATGGCCCTCGGCCAGATCGACGACGTGGATATAATCGCGCACGCCGGTACCGTCCGGGGTGTCGTAGTCGTCGCCGAAGACGGTCAGCCTTTCGCGGCGGCCGATGGCGACCTGCGTGATGTAGGGCATCAGATTGTTGGGAATCCCGTTCGGGTTTTCTCCGATCAGGCCGGATTCGTGCGCGCCGATGGGGTTAAAGTAGCGGAGCAGCACAACGGAAAGCGCCGGATCGGCCCTGCAGGCACCCTTCAGGATCTCCTCGATCATGAACTTCGTCCAGCCGTAGGGATTGGAGCAGCCGCCGGTCTGCGCCGTCTCATACAGTGGCGCAGGCTGGTCGCCGTAGACCGTGGCCGAGGACGAGAAGACGAACTGATGGCAGTTATGCTCGCGCATGACCTCCAGAACGGTCAGCGTGGAGTCCAGATTGTTGCGGTAATAGAGCAGCGGCTTTTCGACAGATTCGCCGACGGCCTTGAGTCCGGCAAAGTGGATGACGCCGGTGATGTCGTAGTCGGAAAAAAGCCTGTCCATCGCGGCCCTGTCGCAGCAGTCTGCCTCGACGAAGACCGGGCGCTTGCCGGTGATGCGCTCGATGCGGTCAATGACCTTCGGAGAACTGTTGTACAGATTATCAACAATGACGATATCCTGTCCCGCGTTCAGCAGGGAAACGGCGGTGTGGCTGCCGATGAACCCGGCGCCGCCGGTCAAAAGAATGGACATATGAATCCCTCCTGTATCCGAAATTTCATTGGCAGTATAGCACGCGGCGGAAAAAAGTGCAAGGCAAAAGCGCAGATTCCGTGCAGAAACAGACAATATGATAAATTGTAAGCAAAATATGATAAATGCGCGCGGAGGCCGTCCGCAGCGATTCCGGCGAAAAACGCAAAATGCCCCTTCCAAATGGGGAAAAGTTTTGGTATAATAACTAATACCCCATAAAAGAAGGGATGAGGATATGGCGAAGCTGTACTTTAAATACGGTGCAATGGGCTCGAGCAAAACGGCGACGGCGCTCATTACCAAATATAATTACGAAGAGCGCGGGATGCGCGTCTGGCTCATCAAGCCTGCCGCCGACCGGCGCGACGGAGAATTCACGCTGCGTTCGCGCATCGGCCTGACGGCGCAGTGCGAGGCGATCGGCCCGGAGTGCGACCTGCGCGAACGATACGCCGCGCACGGCAGGGCGGACGTGATCATTGTCGATGAATGTCAGTTCCTGACCGGGCAGCAGATCGACCAGCTGCGGGAGCTTGTCGACCGCGAGAACCTGCCCGTTCTGTGCTTCGGCCTGCGGACGGATTTCCAGACGAAGCTCTTCCCCGGCAGCCGGAGGCTGTTTGAGCTGGCCGACTCCATTACCGAGATCAAAACCATCTGCGACTGCGGCCGCAAGGCGACCACGAACGCCCGCATCAGCCCCGACGGCTATGTCGTCACCGAGGGCGACCAGGTGTTCCTGGGCGGCAACGACAGTTATATCGCCATGTGCCATAAATGCTATCAGGACTATATCAACGAACACAGAAAGGTGGAACTTCTCCATGGAACTGAACGAGATCCTCAGTAAAGTCGATCACACCCTCCTCGCCCAGACGGCGACCTGGGCCGAGATCAAGGCCATCTGCGACGACGGCATGAAGTATCATACCGCGTCCGTCTGCATCCCCGCTTCCTATGTGAAGCAGGCGAAGGACTACGTCGGGGACAAGCTGCCCATCTGCACCGTCATCGGCTTCCCGAACGGCTACGACACGACGAAGGCCAAGTGCCTCGAAGCGCTCGACGCGGTCCAGAACGGCGCAGATGAGGTCGATATGGTCATCAACATCGGCTGGGTCAAGGATCAGCGCTGGAACGATCTGCTCGAAGAGATCAAGGCCGTCAAGCAGCACTGCGAGGGCAAGCTCCTGAAGGTCATCATCGAGACGTGCCTGCTGACGGACGACGAGAAGATCAAGATGTGCGAAATCGTCTCCGATTCCGGCGCGGACTACATCAAGACCTCCACCGGCTTCTCCACCGGCGGCGCGACGTTCCATGACGTGGAGCTGTTCGCGAAGCACGTAAAGCCCGGCGTGAAGATCAAGGCCGCCGGCGGCATTTCGTCGCTGGAGGACGCGGAAAAGTTCATCGAGCTCGGCGCGTCCCGCCTCGGCACCAGCCGCGTGGTCAAGATCGTCAAGAAGCTGGAGGCGGAGAAGCAGTAACGCACCAGCAGCGTAGGGGCCGATGCCCATCTTCGGCGCTAAGAGCCGTGCTATGCGCGGTTGCGCCTCGAAACTAGCCTGCGGGCATCGCATCGGCCCGCGCAGTACAGACCGTTTTTACGAGAATCTTCGGCGAATTCGTGATTGCTCAACGGGCCGATGTGGGCATCGGCCCCTACAAGACTTCGGTGAATTCGTACTGCTCTGCAAGTTTTGAACGCAAAGCTAATTTGCCGCAGTTATTCTAACGCAACAATTCACAAGTTTGGCGTACCGTAACAGGCGCCCCTTTTCTCCCCCTTCTTTTCCGGCAAGGCGGAAAAGAAGGGGCCGTCGGAGACATGACCAGCTCGCAAATTTGAAAAAACCCGCATATTGCGATTTCCCCCATCATACACATAGAAAGGAACCAATTTTATGGCGAATTATCCGACTCCGCATATCAATGCCAAGCCCGGCGACTTTGGTAAGACTGTTCTCATGCCCGGCGACCCGCTGCGCTCGAAGTTCATTGCGGAAAACTTTCTGGAAAACGCAGTTCTCGTCAATAATGTCCGCGGCATCCACGGCTATACCGGCACGTACCACGGCGTAAAAATTTCCGTCATGGCCTCCGGCATGGGTATGCCGTCCATCGGCATCTATTCCTGGGAGCTGTATACCGTGTTCGGCGTGGAAAACATCATGCGCATCGGCTCGACCGGCGCGATGCAGGAGAATATCAACCTGCGCGATATCGTCATCGGGCAGGGTGCCTGCACGGATTCGAACTGGGCGGGCCAGTACCATCTGCCTGGCACGTTCGCGCCCATTGCGGATTATCATATGCTTGAAACCTGCGTCGAGACAGCCAAGGAGCTGGGGCTTCCCTATCACGTCGGCAACATCCTGTCCTCCGACCGCTTCTACGGCGACGACGGCGATATGACTGGCGGCTGGATCGGCAATCAGGCGTGGAAGAAGATGGGTGTCATGGCCGTCGAGATGGAGGCTGCGGCCCTCTATATGAACGCGGCCCGCGCGGGCAAGCGCGCGCTTGCCATCTGCACGGTGTCCGACCATCTGCTGCGAAACGAAAACTGCACCGCCGAGGAGCGGCAGAACGGCTTCACGAACATGATGAAGCTGGCGCTTGAGACGGCTGTGAAACTGGAGAAATAAGCAATGAAACGAGTATTTCTGATCGTTCTTGACTCCTGCGGCGTGGGCTATGAGCCCGACGCGGCGGAGTTCGGCGACGTCGGAGCCAATACGCTGCACACGTGCAGCCAGTCTCCGAAGTTCGCCATGCCGAACCTCATTTCCATGGGCCTCGGCAATCTGGACGGCGTGGACTATCTGCCGAAGACAGACCGTCCGCAGGCCGCGCTTGCGAGGCTGCAGGAGCTTTCGCGCGGCAAGGATACGACCATCGGCCATTGGGAGATCGCGGGCCTCGTCTCGCCGCAGCCGCTGCCGACGTTCCCGCACGGCTTCCCCGAAGAGGTCCTGAAGCCGTTTTCCGAGCAGACAGGCCGGGGTGTGCTGTGCAACCTGCCGTATTCCGGCACCGAGGTCATCAAGGACTATGGCCGTGAGCACGTGCAGACCGGTGATCTGATCGTCTACACGTCGGCGGATTCCGTGTTCCAGATCGCAGCGCATGAATCTGTCGTCCCGCCTGAGCAGCTTTATGCATACTGCCGCATCGCACGAAAGCTTCTTGTCGGCAAATACGGCGTGGGCCGCGTCATCGCCCGCCCGTTCGAGGGCGAATGGCCGTACACGCGCACGTCCCGCCGCCATGATTTCTCGCTTGAGCCGCCCGCAAAGACCATGCTTGATGCGATTGTCGAGGCCGGACAGGATATGATCGCAGTCGGCAAGATCCACGATATTTTCGCCGGACGCGGCATGACGGAGTTCACCTACACCTCCGGCAATACTGACGGCCTTGCAAAGACGCTCGAAATCGCGGACCGGGACTTTACCGGCCTGTGCTTCGTGAATCTCGTTGATTTCGATATGCTCTACGGCCACCGCAGGAACCCGGACGGCTACGCACAGGCGCTGCATGAATTTGACACCTGGCTGCCGGAGCTGCTTGCAAAGCTCGGAGACGACGACTGCGTCATCATCACCGCCGACCACGGCTGCGACCCCGGCTATCTCAAGCATACCGACCACACGCGCGAGTATATCCCCATGATCGCGCTCGGCAAAAAAGTAAAGCCCGTCAATCTCGGCACTCGCGCAGGCTTCTGCGACATCGCCGCGACCGTGACGGAGCTGCTTGGCGTCCCGTACCAGACGCCGGGGAGGAGCTTTGCTGCGGAGCTGGTTTAAGAGGAAGGAAGGGAGAACGCCCATGACACCGGAAGAGCTTGTCCGTCAGGCGCTTGCCGCGATGAAATTCGCCTATGTGCCGTATTCCGGCTTTACGGTCGGCGCGGCGCTGCTGACAAAGAGCGGGAAGGTCTATCTCGGCTGCAACATTGAAAACGCGGCCTACGGCCCCAGCAACTGCGCTGAGCGCACCGCATTTTTCAAGGCCGTCTCCGAGGGCGAGCGGGAGTTTTCCGCCATCGCCGTCGTCGGCGGAAAAGACGGCGACGCCGCCGATATTTTCCCGCCCTGCGGCGTCTGCCGTCAGGTCATGCAGGAATTCTGCGCGCCCAGCTTCATGATCTACATGGGCCGCAGCGACGGCACCTATGTCGCCGAATCCCTTGGCGCGATGCTGCCGTACGGCTTCACCGCAGACAAGTATATGAAGTAGCTTCCGAAGCTGAAACCAGCGGGAGCACGCACAGAACTCTGTGTGTGCTCCCGCTGAATTTTGAGCCGCGCTTGCAATGGAATGCCGCGCTGCAGATCTGTATACGCTCTTTGGCGCGCCGGGTACGTGCTGCTGCGCCGGAATGGAACAGAAGTATAGAATTTTCCGGAAGAAAAAATGAAAAATTGCGGTATTTTCTAAAAACCGCTTGACAAATCACGCCTCCTGTGCTACTGTGTTAATCACTTAATACAGCAGTACAGGAGGTGACTTCATGTCCTGGCAATTTCAGGCCGATCAACCCATCTACACGCAGCTCGTTGCGCGCCTTCAGCAGCAGATTGTCTCCGGCGGCTATCCGCCCGGCTGCAAGCTCCCATCGGTGCGTGACCTTGCGTCCGACGCCGGTGTCAATCCGAATACCGTGCAGCGCGCCTTTGCAGATCTTGAACGCGCGGGACTGATCTACACGCAGCGCACCGCCGGCAAGTTCGTCACCGAGGATGCAGCCGCCGTCGCCGCTGCGCGCCGCTCGCTCGCCGAGGCGCAGACCCGGCAGTATCTCGCGGCCATGCGCGCGCTTGGCTGCGGAAAGCAGGAAATTCACAATCTATTCGATCAAATGGAGGAACAGGAACATGCCGATCTTTGAATGCCGCGCGCTGGAAAAGCGCTATGGCGCGGCCATGGCGCTCGACCATATCGATCTCGCGCTCGAACCCGGCCGTATCGTTGGCCTGCTTGGGCCAAACGGCAGCGGAAAATCCACCCTGGTCAAGCTTGCCATGGGGCTGCTGCAGCCCACCAGCGGAGAAGTGCTGATCGGCGGCCAAGCACCGTCACCGCAGACCAACGCCGTCGTGTCCTATCTGCCGGACCGCATCACGCTCAGCCCCTGGATGAAGACGCGCCAGTTGCTTGATTTCTATGGCGACTTCTTTGCCGATTTTGACCGCGCAGCCGCCGAACGGATGCTCTCGCAGCTCGGTCTGGATCTCAACCAGTCCGTCCGTCAGATGTCCAAGGGCATGAAGGAAAAGGTCCAGCTCGTGCTCACCATGAGCCGCAGAGCGAAGCTCTATCTGCTCGACGAGCCGATCGGCGGCGTCGATCCCGCCACGCGCGATTATATCCTGCATACCATTATTTCAAACTATAACCCCGAGGCTGCCGTCATCATCAGCACACACCTGATCGCCGATGTCGAGCCGGTGCTTGATGATGTCATTTTCCTCGATCATGGACACGTCGCGCTGCACGAGAGCTGCGAGGAGATCCGCGAGACGCGCGGCCAGTCGGTCGACGCCCTGTTCCGGGAGGTATTCAAATGCTGGGAAAACTGATCAAACACGAGTTCCGCGCCACAGGCCGTCTGATGGCGCCGCTGTTCGGCGCGCTCTTGCTGCTGGCTGTCTTTTCCCGCGTCGCAAATCAGATCCTGCAGCAGGTGCCGAATCCCACGCGCGTCCTCTATATTGTCAGCGTCCTGCTCGCCATTTTCTATGTGCTGGCGGGTCTTGGCGTGATGGTCTTCTCCACCGTTCTGATGATCAAGCGCTTCCACCAGAACTTCCTTACCGACGAGGGCTATCTCATGTTCACGCTTCCCGTCGGTGTCCACAGCCTGCTCTGGTCGAAGCTGATCACCGCCGCGCTCTTTTTCCTGTTCACGTTTGCGGCGGAGCTGCTGGCCCTCGCCATCGTGATCTGGCAGGGCGGCGTGTCAACAGAGCTATATAACAACTTTATATCCGGACTGCGCGAGCTGGGCAGCTATTACACCGGTAACGGCATCGCCATTGCGCTGGAGACCTTTGCGATGCTGTTCGTCAGCCTGCTTGTCACCTGCCTGCTGTTCTACGCGCCCATGTCCATCGGCTACAGCTTTGCCAACCATAAGGGGCTTCTTTCCGTCGTGTTCTATTTTGTCATTCAGGCCGTGCTGCAGATCTTCGGCGTCTGCACGCTTGCAGGCCTTGCAGATGACAGCTCCCTCCTGAACCACCTGCTGCAAAATGTCTTTTCAGGCGGCCGCATGGTCATCGTCAATGGGGTCGTCAGTGAGGCTCCGCACGCCGTCGCCCAGTTTGTCCACGGTACCATGCTCCTGTCCCTGCTCGCAGATCTTGTCCTCGGCGCGATCCTCTATTTTCTCACCTACTTCATGCTCCGCAAACGCCGGAACCTCCAGTAGGCGGCATAACTGGCCTGCGGCCATCTGGCTGCAGGCCGTTTTTTGCGTTCCGGAAAAAAAATTTGCAGCCCTCATAATTAGGTTAGACAAGGTTTCAAGCCTGTCTAACCTTTATTTT
>ENA-UOJF01000494-UOJF01000494.1-human-gut-metagenome-genome-assembly--contig:-P74-NODE-494-length-35540-cov-23.486938_pt1 | contig 35540 bp, 19 predicted proteins | sample MGYA00242344_ERZ723891 | MGnify/ENA metagenome assembly ERZ723891 | reverse complement strand
CAGAAGCCTCTGGCGCGCCAACGGCATGCGCGAAGAACAGTTCGGCCGGCCGGTCATCGGCATCGCCAATTCGTTCACCCAACTCGTGCCGGGGCACGTACACCTGCACGAAATCGGACAATATGTCAAACAGCGCATCGAAGCCCTCGGGTGCTTCGCCGCGGAGTTCAACACCATCGCCGTCGACGACGGCATCGCCATGGGCCACGACGGCATGCTCTACTCGCTGCCTTCGCGCGAGATCATCGCCGACAGCGTCGAGTACATGGCCTCCGCCCACAAGATCGACGCGCTGGTCTGCATTTCGAACTGCGACAAGATCACCCCCGGCATGCTGATGGCCGCCATGCGGCTCAACATCCCGACGGTCTTCGTCTCGGGCGGGCCGATGGAGGCCGGAAAATTTCAGGGCCGCAGCGTCGACCTGATCGACGCCATGGTGATGGGGGCCGACGAGACGTGCAGCGACGCGCAGATCGCCGAGATCGAGCGCTGCGCCTGCCCCGGCTGCGGATCGTGCTCGGGCATGTTCACGGCCAACTCGATGAACTGTCTGACCGAGGCGCTGGGTCTCTCGCTGCCGGGCAACGGCACGATCGTCGCCACCCACGTCAATCGCCGCCGGCTGTTCGAGGACGCTGCGGCGCTCATCGTCCGCAATGCCGAACGTTACTACTTCGAGGGCGACGAGCGGGTGCTTCCGCGTTCGATCACCACGAAGGCCGCCTTCGAAAACGCCATGTCGTTAGACATCGCCATGGGCGGCTCGACCAACACGGTCCTGCACCTGCTGGCCGTGGCCCACGAGGCCGGCGTCGATTTCACGATGCAGGACATCGACCGCCTTTCGCGCCGGGTCCCGGTGCTCTGCAAGGTCGCCCCCAACTCGCACTACCACATCCAGGACGTCAACCGCGCCGGAGGCATCTTCGCCATTCTGGGCGAGCTTGACCGTGCCGGACTGCTCGACACCTCGGTCCTGCGCGTCGACGGGCGCACGCTGGGCGAAGCGATCCCGGCCTGCGACATTCTCAACCCGGCAGCCGCCGACGCCGCGCGACGCCGCGCGCTCAGCGCCCCGGCAGGCCATTACAGCCGCGAGCTGGGCGCACAGCACTCCTACTACGAAGAACCCGACACCGATCGCACGGCGGGCTGCATCCGCGACGTGGAGCACGCCTATTTCCGCGACGGCGGACTGGCCGTGCTGACGGGCAACATAGCCCGGCAGGGCTGCGTCGTCAAAACCGCCGGCGTGGACGAAAAACTGTTCGTCTTCCGCGGCCCGGCGCGCGTTTACGAATCGCAGGAGCAGGCCATGAACGGCATTCTCGCCGACGAGGTGCAGCCGGGCGAAGTGGTCGTCATCCGCTACGAAGGCCCCAAGGGCGGCCCGGGCATGCAGGAGATGCTCTACCCCACGTCGTACCTCAAGTCGAAACACCTCGACAAGGCCTGCGCGCTGATCACCGACGGGCGTTTCTCGGGCGGAACCTCGGGGCTTTCGATCGGCCACGTCTCGCCGGAAGCCGCCTCGGGCGGAGAGATCGCCGTCGTCCGCACGGGCGATGAGATCGAGATCGACATCCCCGGCCGCTCGATCCGCCTCGCGGTCGACGACGCGGAGATCGCCGCCCGCATGGCCGCACAGGAACGCTTCCGCCCCGCCGGCCGCGACCGCCGCGTTCCGGCGTCGCTGCGCGCCTATGCCCGGCTGGTCAGCTCGGCCGACAAAGGCGCCGTACGTATCGTCGACGATAACGAAGAATAAAAAACGGACCCGCAATGAATACCTCTCAAACACTCCGTCCCGAAGAGCGACGCGCGGCCTCCGACCCCTCGATGACGGGATCGAAGGCCCTGATCGAATCATTTCTCCAAGAGGGCGTCGAAACCGTTTTCGGCTATCCCGGAGGCGCGATCATCCCCGTCTACGACGCGCTTTACGACTACCGCGACCGCCTGCGCCACATCCTCGTACGTCACGAGCAGGGCGCCGTGCACGCCGCACAGGGCTATGCCCGCGTCAGCGGCCGCGTCGGGGTCTGTCTGGTGACCTCGGGTCCCGGCGCCACGAACACCGTGACGGGGCTGGCCGACGCGCTGATGGACTCCACGCCGCTGGTGCTCGTCACCGGACAGGTCGGCTCCGCGCTGCTGGGCACCGACGCCTTTCAGGAGACCAATTTCATCGGCATCACGCAGGCCGTCACCAAATGGAACTGCCAGGTCAAGCGCACCGAGGACATTCCCGCGGCCATCGCCAAGGCCTTCTACATCGCCCGCTCGGGCCGTCCGGGTCCCGTCGTGGTCGACATCACCAAGGACGCACAATGCGGAACAGCTCCGTTCCGCTACGAAAAAATCACCTCGATCCGCAGTTACCTCCCCGCGCCCGTCCCCGACGCGGAACGCATCGCCGAAGCCGCACGGCTGATCGACCAGGCCCGCCGTCCGCTGGTCATGGTGGGTCAGGGCGTCATCCTGGGCAACGCCGAAGCCGAGCTGCGGGCACTGCTCGACAAGAGCGGCATGCCCGCCGCCTCGACCCTGCTGGGTCTCTCGGCCCTGCCGACCGACCATCCGCAAAACGTGGGCATGCTGGGCATGCACGGCAACTACGGACCCAACATCAAGAATCAGGAGTGCGACCTGCTCGTGGCCGTGGGCATGCGTTTCGACGACCGCGTGACGGGGAATCCCGCGCATTTCGGCGCCAACGCCAAGGTGATCCACCTGGAGATCGACCCCGCGGAGATCGGCAAGATCATCCCGGCCGACGTGGCGGTCGTGGGCGATGTGAAACGCTCCCTGCCGCTCATCACCGAGCGTATCCGCAAACGCGACCACAGCCAATGGATCGCCGGATTCCGCGCCTGCGACCAGATCGAATACGCAGCCGTCATCCGCAAGGCCGTGCATCCCGCCGAGGGGCGTATCCGCATGGGCGAGGCGGTCGCCGCCGTGGCCCGGGCTTACCGCAACGACGCAGTGCTGGTGACCGACGTAGGCCAGCAGCAGATGAACGCCGCACGCTATTTCGGATTCCGCCGCACGCGCAGCGTGGTCACCTCGGGCGGTCTCGGCACGATGGGATTCGGACTTCCGGCGGCCATCGGGGCCAAGTTGGGCGCCCCCGACCGCGAAGTCGTCCTTTTCGCCGGCGACGGCGGCCTGCAAATGACCATTCAGGAGCTGGGCACGATCTTCCAGTCGAAGATCCCCGTGAAAATCGTCCTGCTGAACAACTCGTTCCTCGGCATGGTGCGCCAATGGCAGGAGCTGTTCTACGACCGCCGCTACTCCTTTACGGAGATGGTCAACCCCGATTTCGGGCTGATCGCCCGCGGCAACGGCCTTTCGTACCGCTGCGTCGAACGGCGCGAGGAACTCGACGAGGCCATCGCCGCCATGAAGGCCTCCGAAGGCGCCTTCCTGCTGGAGGTGCGCGTCGAGGGCGAAGAGAACATTTTCCCGATGGTCCCGGCGGGCGCCCCGGTATCGGAAATCCGGTTCGAATAAAACGAAACAGCGTATGGAACAGGAATACATCATCACCGTGTTTTCGGAGAACAAGGTGGGCCTGCTGAGCCAGATCACCACCGTCTTCACCTGCCGCGACGTGAACATCGAGAGCCTCACGACCTCGGAATCGGCGTTGCAGGGCATCCACAAATTCACCATCGCGGTCCGCACCACACCCGATCAGGTCGACAAACTCGTGCGGCAGGTCGAGAAGAAGATCGACGTGCTGAAGACCTTCGTCTACACCCCCGACGAGGTCGTGCAGCAGGAGATCGCCCTCTACAAGGTGACCCGCAGCCGGGGCGTCGAACAACTCGTCAGGGAACACAACGTCCGCATTCTGGAGATCGACGAGGACTACATCGTCGTCGAGAAAACCGGCCACAAGGCCGACACGCAGGCGTTGTTCCGCCTGCTGCAACCCTACGGCGTACAGCAGTTCGTGCGCAGCGGCACGGTGGCCATCATCAAGTCGCGGCGCGAGCTGCTGAACGAGTACCTTGAAGAAATCGACCGTTTAAGGGCCGAATCCGATGAAGAAGGGAGCAAAAGCGAAAAATAACTTTCAGAACATATAACAAACTAAAAATCACGAAAACCATGGCAAAGATCAATTTCGGCGGCGTCGAAGAGAACGTCGTAACCCGCGAGGAATTTCCTCTGGAAAAAGCGCTCGAAACACTCAAGGACGAGACCATCGCCGTCATCGGCTACGGCGTGCAAGGCCCCGGACAGTCGCTCAACCTGCGCGACAACGGATTCAGGGTCATCGTGGGCCAGCGCGAAGGCTCCGCGAGCTGGGACAAGGCCGTAGCCGACGGCTGGGTGCCGGGCCAGACGCTTTTCGGCATCGAGGAGGCCGCCGAGCGCGCCACGATCATCCAGTACCTGCTCTCCGACGCCGGGCAGATCGCCGTATGGCCTTCAATCAAAAAGCACCTCACGCCGGGCAAGGCCCTCTATTTCTCCCACGGCTTCGGCATCACCTACAAGGAGCGCACGGGCATCGTGCCCCCGGCCGACGTGGACGTGATCCTGATCGCCCCGAAAGGCTCGGGAACCTCGCTGCGGCGCATGTTCCTCCAGGGCCGCGGACTCAATTCGAGCTATGCGGTGTTCCAGGACGCCACGGGCCGCGCCTTCGAACGCGTCGTGGCGCTGGGCATCGGCGTGGGTTCGGGCTACCTGTTCGAAACCGACTTCAAGCGCGAGGTCTACTCCGACCTCACGGGCGAGCGCGGCACGCTGATGGGCGCCATCCAGGGCATCTTCGCCGCCCAGTACGACACGCTGCGCGCCAACGGCCACACCCCCTCGGAGGCCTTCAACGAAACGGTCGAGGAGCTGACCCAGTCGCTCATGCCGCTGGTCTCGGAGAACGGCATGGACTGGATGTACGCCAACTGTTCGACCACGGCCCAGCGCGGCGCGCTGGACTGGTGGAAGAAGTTCCGCGACGCCACGAAGCCCGTCTTCGAAGAGCTGTACAGGGAGGTGGCCGCCGGCAACGAGGCCCAGCGTTCGATCGACCTGAACAGCAAACCCGACTACCGCGAGAAGCTCAACGAGGAGCTGCGCGAGATGCGCGAAAGCGAGATGTGGCAGACCGGCGCCGTCGTGCGCAAGCTGCGTCCCGAAAACAACTGACACAAGGCAAGGTCCTGAAAAAGGCCGGCGGCAGCAGTCGCCGGCCTTTTTCGCGCAATTCGGTTTTGCACCCGTTCAATTTTTATGTATCTTTGCCTGCCGGAACACCGACAATCCAAACAAAACTACTCAATATGTACAGCCATGACAACCGGGTGGTCATCACCCTCGACGCCGGCGGCACGAACCTCGTTTTCGGCGCCATGCAGGCCAACAAATTCATTGTGGAGCCGATCACCCTCCCGTCGCATGCCGAGAACCTCGACAAATGCCTCGCGACGATGGTCGAAGGGTTCCAGGCCGTCATCGACCGTCTGTCCGAAAAACCCGTAGCCATCAGTTTCGCATTCCCCGGCCCGGCCGACTATCCGAACGGCATCATCGGCGGTTATCTGCCCAACTTCCCGTCGTTCCGCGAAGGCGTGGCGCTGGGTCCGTTCCTCGAAGCGAAATTCGGCATCCCGGTATACATCAACAACGACGGCGACCTGTTCGCCTACGGCGAGGCGCTGGGAGGCGCCCTGCCCGAGGTCAACGCCCGGCTCGAAGCGCTGGGAAGCCCGAAGAAATACAAAAACCTCGTCGGCTACACCTTCGGCACGGGACTCGGCGTGGGCCTTGTGATCGACAACCGGCTGAACCGCGGCGACAACTCATGCGTCGAGACGTTCTGCCTGCGTCACAAGAAAATGCCCGAAATCATCGTCGAGGACGGGGCGTCGATCCGTGCCGTGAAACGCGTCTACGGCGAAGCTTCGGGCGACGTGAACCACACCTTCGAACCGAAAGATATCTGCGAAATCGCCGAGGGTAAACGCCCGGGAGATGTCGAGGCCGCGAAGAAGGCTTTTGCCGAAATGGGCGAGATCGCCGGCGACGCCATGGCTACGGCCGTGACGCTGGTGGACGGCCTGATCGTCATCGGCGGCGGCATCACGGCGGCCCGCAAATGGATCATGCCCAGCCTGCTGAACGAGCTGCGTTCGAAGATGCACCAGCTCAACGGCAACGAGTTGAACCGCGTGCAGATGAAGGTTTACGATCTGGACGACGAGACGGAGTTCCGCGAATTCGCCAAGGGCGCGCAGCGGCCCCTGAAAGTCTACGGCACGGACCGCTACGTGGCCTACGACCCGCAAAAACGCATCGGCGTGACCATTTCGAAACTCGGCGCGAGCCAGGCCATTTCGGTCGGAGCATACGCTTTCGCCTTGAGCCAGCTCGACACGGAAAACGCATAAAATAGATCGACCATGTATAAATTTCAACCGATTCTGAAATCCCTGATCTGGGGCGGCGAGAAGATCGCCCCTTACAAGGGAATCGCCACCGACCAGCGCAACATCGGCGAAAGCTGGGAGCTTTCGGGCGTCAAGGACAACGAGTCCGTCGTCGCCGAAGGCCCCGAAGCCGGGACATCGCTCCCGGAACTGATCGCCCGTCACGGCGCGGCGCTGTTGGGCAAAGCCAACTACGGGCGTTTCGGCGAGGAGTTCCCGCTGCTGATCAAGTTCATCGACGCCCGGCAGGATCTCTCGATCCAGGTGCACCCGAACGACGAGCTGGCATGGGAACGCCACAAATCCAAGGGCAAGACCGAAATGTGGTACGTGGTGTCGGCGGATAAGGACGCGCACCTGCGTTCGGGCTTCTCGAAGCAGGTAACGCCGGCCGAGTACGAGGCCAGCGTCGGAGACAACACCATCACGGACATCCTGGCCGACTACAAGATCGCACCGGGCGACGTGTTTTTCCTGCCCGCGGGACGTGTGCACTCGATCGGCGCGGGGTCGTTCATCGCCGAAATCCAGCAGACCTCGAACATCACCTACCGCATCTACGATTTCAACCGCCGCGATGCCAACGGCAACACCCGCGAACTGCACACCGAACTGGCGAAGGGCGCCATCGACTACACCGTGCTGCCCGATTACCGGACGCATTACGAGCCGGCGCAGGACACGCGCGTGGAGCTGGTGTCGTGCCCTTATTTCACCACGTCGCTCTACGATCTGACCCGCCCCGAGACGCTCGACCTCGCGTCGCTCGACTCGTTCGTCGTGGCGATCTGCATCGAGGGCCGCGGTACGCTCACCGACGACAGCGGCGCAGCGGTTCCGGTGCACCAGGGCGAAACGGTCCTGATTCCGGCTTCGGCCCGTTCGCTCGCCTTCACGCCCGACGGCGGCATGAAGATTCTGACAAGCTGGATCGGCTGATCCGCCTCTTCGGCTCAACGAAAAAAACTCCGGCCTGCGAAAATGCAGGCCGGAGTTTTTCGTTACGGCAAGCCGGAATTACTCCGTCTTGAACCACGCCTTCGTGTCGTAGGTCGCTCCTGCACCCGTCTTCACCACCGAAGCGTCGACCGGGAAATACCCCTTCGCCGCATCCATCGAAGAGAACGGAGCTTCCACGCCGTCGCCCATCTGGTTGTTTGCAGGCGTGTAGCTTCCGGTATGCTTCGCCGACCAGAAATTCGTATCGCTGACCGGCGCGGTGTAGAGGTAATTATAGGTTACCTCCGCCTTGTCAGCCGTAAATCCAGCCGTGTCATACACACCCGTCAGATAATTTTTCGCGGTAACACCGGTATAATACCCGACATTCTTGGTCACGGTCAGCCCTGCGAGGACATAAGCCCGGATCATAATGTTCGGCTGGTAAATGTTATAAATCGTATTGTTCGTCACCTCGACCTGAAGCCGGGTCGTCTGGAATGCCTGCGACCTGTCCCCGCAGTTGATCAGGTAGTTCTGCAAAGGCGTTTCGGCATAAAATACGTTGTTATCCAGACGAATCAACTGCTGCGTATGCGCGTCCTTCGCCTTGGTCGAATAGAACGGCTTGTTGGCGACGGTCATCTTCACGATCGAATTCCCGAAATAGATCTTCTGGAAATTCTGCGTATTGTGCGAATCGTAAACCACATTGTAGGCGGCATCCACGGTACAATCCTCGACATGCAGCGTCGGATCATAGGTGGCATTGGTCGTCGTAAAGAGGTTGTAATTGCCCGAAGCCGCGATATGCAGGTTCTTGAAAGCCGCATTGTACTTGCAACGCAGTTCCGGCCCGGAGATCGTCGCCTGCGCACGTTCGGGATAACGGCCGATCAGCACGATGTCGCCCATATTGATCGACGCGCCCGAAATCGTGAACGACAGATCGGCAGCATCGGAGTTGTCGACGAAAATCAAACCTCCGGCCGTAATGATCGCAGCGGTCAGTTCGGAGGGCTTGAGCAACTGCGCTTCCGGATAGACCGTCTTATTGATCGTCAGGTCGCCCAGCGCGATGTCTTTCCCGTCCTGATAATCCTGGTAGTAGTCCGCCTCGGCGGTAACGGGAGCCTCCGCCGTCGTGTTCCCGACGCTTGCCACCTCGCTCGTCAGATCGCCGGCATAGGCGACCACGTAGATCGTATAGGCCGTATTGGCTTCGAGATTCCCGACCGTCACGCCCGTACCCGTACCGGCCGTGCCTTCGGCAAGAACCCTGGCGGCGTCGGGAGCCGTTTCCGTCGATTTGAGGCAGAGGTATTTCCAGCCGTCGGCATTGGCCGAGGGCGCAACGTCGAAGGTCAGCGCCGACTGCGTGGGTTCGACCGTCGCGGAGTTGGTCACCGCAACCGTCGGAGCGGCGGGAGCCGTTCCGGTGCTCTCAACCTGGATTTTGGCCACCGTCGAAAGCCCGCCGGCCGCAAAGGCCTCGATCGCCACGTCCTTCGACGTGTCGGCCGTGGCGCGGGTCACGGCTGCGGGGGCCGTCACGATCAGTTCGGCCCTCTCATCCACGGCATCGGTCAGGCGTGCCGACCAGCCCTCGGGAGCCGACAGTTTCACCTGCTCGACACCTCGGATCTCCACCACGAAACGCTTGGTGGCCCCGGCGTCGAACGTCTGCACGCCCTCGGTCGGCGTGACGATCCGGCAGAAGAAATCGCTCACGATCGGAATGCGCAGTTCCTCGCCGCCGAGCAGCCTGATATAGAGGTCGCCGCCGTCGACCTTCACCTCCTCGAAGAACTTGTCGGTCACCGTACCCGAGCCGATGGCCTTGACGGGCTGCCCCTTGGTGTCCTTCACATTTTCGAAGGAGGTGCCGCCGTCGTAGCTCACCTGCCAGTAGCCGGTGGCCTCGTCGATGCGGAACCGGGGCGTCGTGCCGTCCTCGGCCACGGCCTTCACGCCGAGCGAGGTGAACGTGGCTCCGTTGTCGGTCGACACCTGCCACTCGCCCTTGTCGTTGATCGAGACGATCGGAATCACGGCCACGGCCTCGCTGCCCTGCACCAGTTCGATGGTCTCGCCGTTGGTCAGCGTGACGACGTATTTGCCATCGGAGGTCTCGACCTTGGAGATCGTGGCGCCGCCGTAGAGTTTCTGCAACGCCTCGATGTTGCCGTTCAGCGCGTCGACCTGCGTTTCGAGCGCCTGCACGCGGCTCTTCAGGTCGTCGATCGCATCCCACAGGTCGTCGTTGTTGTCGCACGACTGGAAAACCGCAGCCAGCGCGACGAAGATCAGGATCAGATACTTTTTCATAATATGTTTGGTTTTTTATTCTATTTCAAAGAATTGAGCCATGCGGGGACATACCCTAACCGCTGGCGCAGCTGCGCTTCGTAGAGCGACAGCGGCTCGACGGCCGCGCCGTTGCTTTCGAGGTATTTCACCTGTTCGGCGCTCTCGTCGAAGGTGACCGCCGCGCCGTGGAATCCGACGATGATCGGCGGCATGGTCTTCCACCACTTGTCCGAGGAGAGCCACCACTTGAACGGTTCGGCCCCGAAATCGTGCGCCGCACGCGTGGCGTTCAGATTCCAGATCGTCAGGTCGCCCAGGTGGTTGGGCACGTTGGTTTCGTCGCCGCCGAAACGCCATTGCACGAATCCGCCCGTGCAGCGGTCGACGAGCGTGGCGCGCGGCTGCCTGGAATGCGACTCGAAGAAGGCGTCGTCACCCCACGTGTTGTTCCACAGCACGGCCCCCAGCGAGGTGTTCGACACACCCGAGGCGTGGTACTGTCCGGCGTTTTCGAAATACCCCGTGCTCGTATAGGGCGGCGAGACAGCCTGCCCGCGGCTGCGGTCGCAGACCTTGCCGATGAAGATGCGCGACGAGGACTGCGAGCGCACGCCCGAGTGGCCGCGGTTGCCGCTGATCTCGATGTCGTAGGCCGAGCAGTTGGCGCTCGACACGATCGACAACGCCTCGCTGACGCCCCTGAAATCGACGCGGCGAATCCACGAATCGGTCAGACGCATCATGTTGAGCGGCTTGTAAGCCCCGTCGTCCTCCCACGAAGCGTGGTGGCCGAAGTTCTCCTTCGAGCGGCCCTCGAACGTGAGGTCCTCGACGCCGACATGTTCATAATGGGGATACTTGCGGATTTTCCAGCCCCATTTGGCCTCCACGGCGTACATGATCGGTTCAGCGAAGGTCACGCGGTTGCCGCTTACGGAAGCCACCTGGTGATAGTCCTCGACCGTAATGGTCTGAATATCGGTCATGTTTCCCTCGACCCGGTGCGGCGCCAGCTCCTGCGCCACCAGCGTCGGGTCGTTGTTCGAAAGCGAAAGGCACACCCAGTCGCCCTTCCCGATGCCGGCCGCCGAAGCCACCTCCACCGAGAACGTGCCGCGTGCGGCGTCGCCCGTCACCGTCGTGAGGTCCGAAAGTCCCGAATTGTGCTTGATATTGATCATCATGGGCGACGACCACATCTGCTCCGAGTTGTTCGGCAGGTTGGGCGTGTCCATGACGAGCGTCGTCTTGCCGCGGCCCGCGCCCTTGAGCACGAAATAACCCCCGCGAATGAAAATCTCCTCGCTGCGGTTGTTCCCCTTCGAATCGGTGTATTTCTGGTTGGCGGAGGTTGGGTCCACCACGTTGTCGTCGTCGTTGTGGAGGACGAAACGCCCCTCGGGGAAATAGATCACCGCCCGGGCATTGGCATTCGCGAGGTTCGCCCCCGCATCGCTCCGTCCGGAGAGTTTCAGCTCCTTGAGCAGCGCTGCCAACGCCCCGCGCGAGGACCTGACGCCCGTGGGATCGGCGCCGTAGTCGACGACGTTGTAAACCTTGTAGCCCAGTCCCCAGACATCGGCCGGAGCCTCCTCGCCGTGCTTGTAACCGGCATACGAATAATCGAGCAGGACGTTATCCGCAGTTCCGGCCTTAAAATTCCGCCATGCCAGAGCGGCGTTGGCATCCACCTGCTCGTCGAGCAGCGTCACGTTCAGCGTGACGAGTTTCCGGTATTTCCTGTCCGAATAGACCGTCACCGAGACCGCCGCCTGCTGCGAAGCGGCGTCGAACGTCGCGGGAGCCTTGACCGTCAGCGTCGTCTCGCCAAGCACGGCCGTCCAGCCCGCAGGAGCGTCGATCACCGCCTCGGCGACGTTGTTCTGCACGACCTCGAAGGCCCGGGTCTCCCCGAGGCGGAAAGTCTCGTTGTCGGAAGCCGTCACCGTCAGTCCGAAATCGTCGAAGACGGGAAGCGTGAGTTTTTCGCCGTCGAGCAGTTCGACCGCCAAAAGTCCGGTCGTCGCGTCGTAAGTCACCGACTTGAAAGCCGAACTGTAACTGACGACGACTTTATCCCCCAAGGCATTGACCGGCTGTCCGTTTTGCAAAAGCGGCGCGTAGGTCACCCCGCCGTCGAGGCTCACGAGCCACTCCCCGTCGGCCGAAACCTTCAGCTGCGGGGTGACGCCCTCGGCGCCGGGCTTATGGTCGCCGCCCGAAACGGGCCATGCCGAAACGTACTCTCCGCCGACCTTCAGCCGCTCGGAAGTGGCTCCGCCGTCGAGGCTCACGGTCCAGTAGCCCTCGGCGTCGATGCCCATGACGGGAACCAGCGCCTCGATCTTCTCACCGAGGATGACGGGCAGCCGGGTTCCGTCGCTCAACTCGATCTCGTACCCCTTTGCGTTGGGTTCGATCCCGACGATGATCGTCGACTCGTCCATCAACTTGTGGAGCGCCACAATGGAGGTGTTCACGCTGCCGATCTTCGCCTCCAGCGCAATCACCCGGTCGCGCAGGCTCCCGATCTCGTCGCGGATGCCGTCGGTGTTCTCACACGATTGCAGCACAAAGGCCGAGGCCGCTGCAATCCACAAAAACAATTTATTCATATCCGATTGATTGTTAGTTATTCGTATCATAGGGAACCACGTCGGACAAGACGCCCTCGCGGAACCACACGTCGTCGTTGTCGCGCAGCAACACGGCCAGTTCGCGGCACAGCGCGGCGAACAGCGCGGGATGCTCCTCCGGCGCGAGGTTGTGCAGCTGGTAGGGATCGGCCGCATCGTCGAACATCAGCACGCGTTCGAGCGTCCCGTCGCGGCCGATGCGCAGCTCCATCGTATGCGTTGCGGTCTTCACGCCGCGCGCCTGGGCGAAGAAGCCGCGGACCAGTCCGTCGGCATCGCGCCCGCCGTCGAGGTTGCGCATGTAAAGGGCAGCGCGCGGGCGTTCGGGCTGCACGGCGTCCTGCCGCAGCACGGCCGAGTAGTCGCGCCCCTCTACACCCGCGGGAATCCGCTCCCCGAGGCCCGCCAGCCCCAGCAGCGTCGGCATGATGTCGGGCGTCGAGAGCAGCAGATCGTCCACACGGTGCGGCACCCGCCCCGGATAGCGCACCAGAAAGGGAATGTTCAGCGACTCGCGCCAGATCGAGTTCTTGGGGTCGTCGGTCGAATGGCTGGTCATCGTCTCGCCGTGGTCCGAAGCGAAGACCACGATCGTGTTCTCCGTAAGCCCCGCCCTGTCCAGCGCAGCGAGCAGGCGGCCGAACTCACGGTCGATACCGCTCACGTTGGCGAAATAGTAACGCACGGCGGCGGCCTTGGCCATCGTCGTGTCGGCGTTGTCGCGCACGAGCAGTTCGGTCAGCGACTTGTCCTTGTAACGTTCATATCCCTCCAGGTCGCAGTCGTCGGTCGAAGCGTAGGGCGAATGCGGCGGATTCATGCCGATCATCATCAGGAACGGTTTTTCGGGATCGCGCACGCCGCCCTTGTTTTCGATATATTCGATGGCTTTCGAAACTTCGTGCCGCGGCGACCACTCGTCGACATCGTGACGGTTGCCGTCGGTATCCCAGTAATGGGGATGCTTGTGCACGTCGTAGGTGCCGTAGGAGTACCAGTAGTTGAACCCGTGGCGGCGTTCGGGCGGCGTGTAGGCGTCCCACTCGGGAACGGCGTCGCTGACGTAGGTTCCCGGACGCTGGGGGTTGTTCTTCGTCGGGAAGTCGGCGTGCAGCTTGCCGATGTAGGCGCAGTCGTAGCCCGCCGCCGAGAAGACGTCGCCGATACACTCGGCGTCCTCGCGCAGCGAACTTTCGGGACGCTCCGACATGCAGTTCAGCACCACGCCGTTCCGCTCGGGATACATGCCCGAAAGCAACATGCCCCGGTGGGGGCTGCTCACGGGGAAATTGCTCACCGCCTCGGTCAGCACCGTGGCTTCGCGGGCGAAGCGGTCGAGGTTGGGCGTTGCGACCGGATCGCCCTTCCACCCCACCTCGGCGGCGAACTCCGGATCGCTCCAGAACCCCAGCGAGGAGTTGCGATACTGGTCCGGAAATACGTAGATCACGTTGGGGCGCCCGGCCTCCGACTGCCCGCAGGCCGTCAGGGCGAGGCCCGCAAACGGAATTGCAATTCTAATTTTCAACATCGTGTCTTATTTCATTTCAATCAGGTTCACTTCGCGCGTCGCACCTTCGCGGCACGTGAAGATCAAAACGGTGTTTTCGCCCGCGGGTTCGATCCGGCACTCCGGTCTATCGTCTGCGGACTGCCAGCGGCCGCGGATCACGACCTTCAGCTGCGACTCTCCCGAGGGATTGTCGATCCACTTGCGGGAGTAGACGCTCCGCTCGGCGCGCCTGCCGTCGGCATCGAACACCTCGTCGCTCGGCCCCTCGTAGAAACGCAGGTCGGGGTCCGCAGCGCTCACCGTCAGCCCTTCGCCATCCCCGCCGATCATCACCAGCGAAGGCAGCGAAACGCTTTCCAGCAACCCCTCGCCCACCTTACCGGCCGCAAAAAGGGCATAGCCCGTAATGCCCGACGGCTTGTCGCGCAGGATATGCGCCGAGGCGTCGCGGCGCAGCACCTCGTAGGGAAGTTCCCGCGCGTAGCGGGCCGCCTCTTCGTCCGAAGCGTGCACGGCCAGCATGTATTCGTACCCGCCGCCGCTGACGGACCCGCTGCCGTGATCTATCCACGCCGTTGCGAAATTGTTCTGCGTCGGGGCGTCGGTCTCCTCGTCGAGCGAACGCTGAAGTGATTTCGAAACGACTACCCTACCTTTCGGCACGAAGTAAGCGTTGCGCAGGTTGTCGCGCAGGACGGCGCCGCCCGCAAGTTCGGCCCGGTAGGGGAACTGCGTCACCGCCTCGCCGTTCACGACGAGCGGATCGGCCGCGTCCGCCAGAAAATTCTGGAACAGCGTCGTATGCACACCGCCCTCGGCCTTGTTTTCGATGTCGGAACCCATACAGACGATGCGGTTGTCGAAGAAAAACCACGACTTGCGCGCCCGCAGCGAACCGTTGTATTTGTCGTGCTCGTGGAGTTCCATCGCGAACACCCCGTCGCGGCCCCTGTGGCTGACGCCTCCGGCGAAGGCCTCGTCGGAGAGGAGCATCTCCTCGTAGCCCGACGCGGTGTCGACGTTCCGGATGTCGGCCTTCATCCGCTCCATCGGGATTTCGAGCGCCGTCGTCCCGGGAATGTGCCGCCAGTCCCAGCCCTCCTGCCGGAACCCGCTGCCGAAGGCGCTCACGGGATCGCCGTCTGCAAGCAGCTGCATGCTGCCGTGCGTCAGGTAGCGGCCGTAGTGGTTGGCTCCCTGGTAAATCTCCGCCGACCAGAGATAGCGGCTGTGGCCCGCGACGGTCACCAGCCAGTCGGCGCGCCGGTGCGACACCGAGGCATTGTAGCCGTAGACGCGGTTCCCCGCAGGCGAAGGTTCGGGAGCGAAGCCCTTTTCGGCGAACAGCCGCGTATAAGCGTCTTTTCCTTTGGCCACGCGCAGGTAGGCGGCGGCCAGCTCCGGGTCGATCTCCCCGCGGCCGTCGGGCGTACCCGCGACGGCCAGCCGGGCATAATGCCACGGGACCAGTTCGCCGCGGCCGTCGGGATGACGGCCCGAAAGGGCCAGCGGAAACGACCGCAGGTTGCAGTAGAAGCGCATTTCGAGCAGCGCGCGTTTCAGAACGGCATGGCTTTCGGCGCTCACCGCGAACTGCGTCTTCGACAACAGCCACACGGCATTCACGGCCCCGCCGCTGAACCCGTCCACGGCATAGGCCGGGTAGTGACGCCGGTGGTGGAAGACCGTGCCGTCGCTCTTGAAGCAGGGCCCGGTCCCCTCGGTGACCTTATATCCGTTGTCGACCCAGCGGGAGAACGCCTCCAGCCAGGCCGCTTTCACCGGGGTGTCCGGGAGCATCACGATGCTCGCCAGACGGCCGACGAGCGAGGTGTTGAACGCGTCGATGTCCATCCCCGGCTCCGCCGGCGGAAGTTTCACCTCGCCCACGCCCGAAAACCACTCCATAGCCTGCTGCACGTCGTGTTCCAGCCCGGCGCGACGCAGCACGTCGCGCATGATGACGGGAGCCGTGTAAAAATTGCGCATGCTGTACCCCAGGTGGTGCAGGGTTCCCTGCGCACTTCCCGCGGCGAAGCCCTGATCCAGAAGATGCCGCGTCAGCAGCACATACATCCGCTCCAGCTCCGCCCGCTCGGCGGCGTCCGCAGCGGCATCGTGGGCCACGGCGACCTGGAACAGGAAGTCGTTGTATTTGCGCAGCGTCTGGCCGTTGTCGTTGAACAGTTTGCCGACATCGGGATGGCCCAGATTGATATAGGTCTCGGCATAGCGCACGAACCAGATCGGCTTGCCCCGAAGCGTCCCGTCGGGATTTTCCGCAATGCCGTATGCGTCGAAGCGTTTGCGCAGGGTCTTCATCGCCATCGGCTTCCGGCCTTCGAGCAGCAGTTCGCGCAGACGCCGTTCGACGGTCGCCATATCGCGCCGCTCCCCCTCACCGACCGCGGCGGGGAGTGCGGGCATCGGATTGCGCCACGATTGCAGCAGCGTGAGCCAGTGGCTCGTGGTCGCGGCGTTGATGAACGGCGCCTGGAAATCGGCCGTATGGTGCCGCACGTCCTGAAACGAGGAGAGAATCAGGTGGTCGAAATACAACTCGCCCCGTTCGACGCCCTCCGCCGTGACGACCAGCTCGTCCATCCCCTCCTCGGGCCGGCCCTGCATGTCGCGGTCGAAAGCCACCCATGCCCCGCGCCAGCCGGTGAACTCCAGTCCGTAGTCGAACCACGCGCAGGTGCGCCCCTCCTTGCGGAACTCGAAACGCAGTTTCCCGTCGAGCGCCTTCGGGGCGTAGACCCAGAACACGAAGGTCGAAACGGAGGTCTCCCTGGGATTGGGATTTTCCGACAGATAACCCACCGGGGATTCGATGCGCACCCGGGCGCCCGCCCGCGACCATTGCCAGCGGAGCGCGTGCGCGCCGTGCTTGTAATGGTCGCCCGAGACGGACAGCGACGAGCCTTCCGACGCCGTGAAAGGCGCCGCAGACTCCTCGAACGAAAGAATCCGCGCATCGGCGACCTCCCGCACCGACTGCGCCGGTGCGGCCCACGACCACACCGACGCAGCGGCGAGAAACAACAGTTTATACATGGGCATCCGGTTTAAAACAAAGGTTCGCCCGCCTCCAAGCGGCCCTTGCGGATCAGCGCCTCAAGGAAATAGTAATCTGCGTAGTTCAGCGGCACGTCGATATTGCTGCCGTGCGGGATGCTGCCCACGGAGTGCATCAGCAGGAACCCGCCGTTGCCGCCCACCGGAGCGCGGTAGGCCGGCGACGAGAGCGACTCGACGATCCGGTCGGCCTTCTGCTTATACAGCCCGTCCCCCGTATAGGTGTACATTTCGTAGAACGCCGAAGCGATGATGGCCGCCGTCGAGACGTCGCGCGGTTCATTGGGAATGTTCGGCGCATCGTAGTCCCAGTAGGGAACCAGGTCGGCGGGCATGTTCTTGTCGCCCAGCATGAAACCGGCCACCTTCCGCGCATGGTCGAGGTAGCGTTTGTCGCCCGTGTAACGGTAGCAGGCCGTATAGCCGTAGACGGCCCATGCCTGTCCGCGCGCCCACGCCGAGTCGTCGGCATAGCCCTGCGCCGTGCAGCGTCCGCGCACGTCGCCCGTCGTCAGGTCGTAGTCCACGACGTGATAACAGCTGTAATCGTCGCGGAAGTGCTCCTTCATCGTTCGGTCGGCATGCTTCACCGCGATATTATAATAGGTGCTGTCGCCCGAAAACTCCGTGGCCTTGAACATCAGTTCGAGATTCATCATGTTGTCGATGATCACCGGGCACTGCCAGCCGCGCTCGCCCTGCCAGCCGCGGTCGGCGTCCCACGACTGGATGACGCCCGGCACCGGCCGGAAACGCGTCGCGAGCGACTTGGCCGTCTGGACGATCACATCCTCGTAGCCGGGTATGTTTTTCAGCCGCAGTCCGTTGCCGTAGCTGTCGTAGACCATGAAGCCCACGTCGTGATGCCATTGCAGGTACTGCACCGAATCGAGGATCTCGGTATGCTTCCGTGCGCGCGCGGCCCATGCCTCGTCGCCCGTCAGTTCGTACATGTACCACAGCGTCCCGGCGAAGAAACCGCTCACCCAGTCGTCGACGGGCACGTAGTCGATCCGCCCGTTCTTCCAGGTCGAGGGGATGCGGATCACACCGCCCGTCTCGCTCGAATCGGCCAGCATGCCGATCTGCTTTTCGGCGACGGCGATGTTTTCGTCAATGATCGAAGCGCGCTTCGAAGGCTGCGAGCAGGCGGAAGTCCCTGCCAGGAGGAGCACGACGGTCGCATATTTAAATAAGGTCTTCATAAATTAGGTGATTAACATGATTATTTTGGTAAACCAAACCAGCTTTTCGGACAAAGGTAAAGTTTTTTTCGGACATGCAACATATTTTAATAACATTTTCCGATGAATGTAAAATTTTTATTATTTTCTCTTTGAAAAATTTTGGCGAACCAATTTCTTTATTTATTTTTGACCAAATATGAATCTATGAAAAATATATTAAAACACGCTGTACCAGCGATTTGGATACTATTCGGCACGCTTTGGGGCCAGCATGCCGCTGCGGCAATCGACGCCAAAATCAGTTTCGAAACGGAAATTCCCAAGGCTTTCGTATGCGGCGAAAACAGCACGGCCGAATTGAGCGGCCTCCACTACAAGGACGGGAGCCGTTCGCTGCGCTGGTCGTGGAGCGCGCCGTCGACGCTCCGCTTCAACGACTTCGGACAGCTGATGCGCTCGCTGCGGGTCAAGGGCGCGGGCGTCATGCTCTGGATCTACAACCCCAGGGCCGTCGACGCCGACATGCGGTTCTCGTTCGAGACGCCCACCGGCGAAGTCCCCTACCGGTTCGATTTCCACATGGATTTCACGGGCTGGCGCGCCTGCTGGATCAAGTACAACGACATGCCGGGCGACCACGCCTCGCAGCAGGTATCCCGGCTGACGATCTCGACGCCCGCCGGGGTCGAAAGCGGCGAGCTGTTCCTCGACCGCCTGACCTTCTCCGAGGTCAAGCTCCACGACCAGATCACCCCCGACAAGCAGATTCCCGGCAACAACTGCAATCTCTCTCGCGAATTGTGGCACTGGGCGCGCCTCTGGGAGTGGGAGCAGTACAAATACGAAGAGCCGCTGCGCGACGTCACGCCCGCGGAAAAGGCCCAGCTCGACGCCGTGAAATCGCGCATCGAAAGCATCGTCGCGGCCAACATGTCGAGCGCCAACTACATCAACGGCACGATCATCCCGCGCGCCCGGGCGACCTTCGAAAAGGCCGCGATCCGCCGCACCGACGACGGCGGGATCATCGGCGCCCCGCTGCTCTCGAACGACGAGTGCAACCGCCCGAAAGGCGAACTGCGCCTGGACGACATCGAGAACATGCTCAACGCCTTCGCGCTGAACAGCCATATCAACAACGATCCGAAATACGACGACGATTTCTTTCTGGTGATGGACCACGCCATCGACCAGAGCTTCGCCTTCGGCCACGGCAACGGAACCAACCACCACTACGGCTACAACATACGCAAGATCTACGACGCCATGTGGCTCATGCGCGACAAGATCGCCGCACGCGGCAAGACCGACGAATACGTCAAGGTGCTGGCCTACTGGAGCGGCCTGGCGGAGACCCGCAAACCCTACGTCTACGGCCGCGACGAGCTGCTCGACTCGTGGCACACGCTGCTCATCCCCAAGATCGTCAGCGCGCTGATGCTGCCCGACGAGGCCGAACAGTACCGCGCCATGAAGAGCCTCGGCGTATGGCTTTCGGGGAGCCTCGGCTTCACGCCGGGCACCATCGGCGGCATCAAGCCCGACGGCACGACCTTCCACCACGGCGGCTTCTACCCCGCCTACTCGACCGGCGCGTTCGCCATGATCGGCTACTTCTGCAAAGCAACCCGGGGAACGGATTTCACCCTCTCGGAGCAGGCGCGCCGCAACTTCAAGCTGGCGCTGATGACCATGGCCAGCTACACCGATCTGCGCGACTGGGGACTCGGCCTGGCCGGCCGCCATCCCTTCGGCAAGAACGGCCGCATCCCCGACGCCGACGTCAACGCATTCGGTTATCTGGCCGCGCTGGGCGACCTGACGGGCAGCGGCAAGGGCGCGGACCCCGAACTGGCGGGCGCCTACCTGCGCCTGAAAGGCACGGACAAGGAGTTGAACAGCCTCTTCAGGAAAGAGGGGATTTCGGCGGGTCCCACGCCCTCGGGATTCTTCGTCTATAACTACGGGGCCGCGGGCATCCACCGCCGCGGCGACTGGATGGTGACGCTCAAAGCATTCAACACCGATGTCTGGGGATCGGAGATTTATACCAAGGACAACCGCTACGGACGCTACCAGAGCTACGGTTCGGCGCCGATCATCGGTTCGGGCAATCCCGTCTCGGCCGCGGCGAGCGGATTCGTGCAGGAGGGCTGGGACTGGAACCGCGTGCCGGGCGCCACGACCATCCATCTGCCCTACCCCGAACTGGAAAGCCCGCTGCCGGGGACGCTCATGGAGCGCAACCCCGAGCGCTTCTCGGGCGCCTCGTCGCTCGAAGGCCGCAACGGCATACTGGCCCTGCATTTCGTCGAAAAGGACCGCAAGAACTTCACCCCCGGGGCCACGGCATACAAATCCGTCTTCTGCTTCGACAACCGGATGGTCTTCCTCGGCAGCGGCATCGACAACGACAACCAGGCATACCCCACCGAAACGACGCTTTTCCAGCTGCGGATGGACAGCCCGGCCGAACAGATAGAAGTCGACGGCGAGCTTTACGATGCTTTCCCGCTCAACCTCTCCAGAGGCGGCGAGCGGCTGGCGCTCTCCGACACGAAGGGCAATTTCTACGTGGTGAAGAACGCCGCAGCGGTGAACATCACCAAAAAGGAGCAGACCTCGCCCAACGACAAGACCCGCGCACCCCAGACGGGCAACTTCGCCACGGCCTGGATCGACCACGGCCGCGCCCCCAAGCAGGCCGCCTACGAATATGCGGTCTACATCCAGCCCACGAACAAGGAGATCACGCGCCTGATCAAGAAAGACGGCTACGAAGTGCTGCGCCGGGACAACACGGCCCACGTCGTGAAGGACCTCGCCACGGGCATCACGGGCTACGTCTGCTTCGGGGAATACACGGGCCAGGGGCTTGTGCGCAAAGTGACCGGAGAGTCGATCGTCATGGAGCGCACCGACACGGACGGACAGGTCGTGATGAGCGTCTGCACGCCCGACCTCGGCCTCACGGAGAAGACCTACACCACGCGTCAGGAGAGCCGCCCCATCGAAAAAGAGGTGCTTTTGGACGGCGCATGGGAGCTTGCCGCACAATATCCCGGCGTGGAGGCCGTTTCCCACGACACCGGAACGCTGCTGAAGATAACCTGCCGCCACGGACAGCCCGTGGAGTTCCGGCTCAAGAAGAAATAACCATTTTCACCCACAACCTGATTTATTTATGAAAAAAGCACTTAAACGCATGGCCGCGGCAGCGCTGGTGACCCTATCGGTACTCCGGGGGGGGGACGCCTTTGCGCAGAACGCCGTGGACGGACGCGTGGTTGACGCCAACGGTGCACCGCTGGTGGGCGTAACCGTCCTGATCAAGGGGACGCAGTCGGGAACGGCCACGGGCGCCAACGGCAGCTACTCGATCAAGGCCCGGGAGGACCAGACGCTGGTCTTCTCCTATCTGGGCTACACGACCGTCGAGGAGTATGTCGGCAAACGCACGGCGATCAACGTCAAGATGACCGAAGAGGCGTCGCAGATCGGCGCCGTCGAGATCGTCAACATCGGCTACGGAACCACCACGCGGCGCGACCTCACCGGCTCGGTGGCCAAGGCCGACCTGGGAACGATGATGAAGGCCAACGTCACCAACTTCGACCAGGCGCTGGGCGGACGCATCGCCGGCGTGGTCGTCACCACGGGCGACGGCTCGCTGGGCGCCGAAGCCAATATCACCATCCGCGGAAACAACTCGCTCACGCAGAGCAACGCCCCGCTCTACATCATCGACGGATTCCCGTCCGAAGGGTCGTTCGCCGCGTCGATCAACCCCGCCGACATCGAGTCGATCGACGTGCTGAAAGACGCTTCGGCGACCGCCATCTACGGAGCGCGCGGAGCCAACGGCGTCATCGTGATCAACACCAAACGCGGCAACGAGGGCAAGCCCACGGTGAACTTCAGCGCCTCGTTCTCCCTGAACAAGATCGCCAACAAGGCCGACCTGATGGACTCCTACGAATTCGTCCGGCTTCAGAGCGAACTGATCAGCGAGGAGACGATGAACAAGAGCTATTTCAGCGAGGGACTGACGCTCGACGACTACCGCCACATCCCGGGCATCGACTGGCAGGACCAGCTCTATCGCACGGCTTTCCAGCAGAACTACAACGTCTCGCTCTCGGGCGGCAACAAGGAGGGGCTGCGCTACAACGTGGGCTTCTCGGCGCTCGACCAGGACGGCATCATCATCCGTTCGAACTTCCAGCGCTACCAGGGCAAGGCCAACTTCACGCTGCCCATCTCGAAAAAACTCACGCTGAACGCCAACGCCAACTATTCGCGCACGGCGACCAACGGCGTGACCCCCACCACGGCGCAGACCACCTCGTCGTCGTCGGGCTGGCTGATGTACTCGGTCTGGGGCTACCGCCCCGTAACGCCTCCCGGGCAGGACATACTCGATTCGATGCTCGACGAAGCCGTAGACGGATCGAACGACTACCGCTTCAACCCGGTGAAGACCGCCAAGAACGAATACCGCAAGACGCTGGTGGACTACCTCAACGCCAACCTGGCGCTGACGTGGAAGATCACCCCCGACCTGACGTTCAAGACCACGGGCGGCTACGTCCTGAACAAACGCCGCCGCGAGGAGTTCAACGGCAGCGAGACCTACACGGGCTACGCCGGCTCGCCCAGCGGCAAGGGCGTCAACGGCGCCATCTATTGGACCGACCAGACGAGCTGGTCGAACGAAAACACGCTCAACTACAAGAAGCGCCTGGGGCGCAGCCACAACCTCGACCTGATGGCGGGACTCTCGCTCCAGGGGCAGAAGAACACCTACGACGGCGTTGCGTCGACGCAGATCTCCTCCGAGGAGCTGGGCATCGCGGGCATCCACACGGGCAACTACCAGAAGGTCCAGAGCAACTACTACGACTGGCGGATGATGTCGGCCTTCCTGCGCGCCAACTACAATTTCCGCTACAAATACTACCTGACCTTCTCATTCCGCGCCGACGGCTCGTCGAAATTCCCCTCCGACAACCGCTGGGGCTACTTCCCCTCGGCCGGCCTTTCGTGGAACTTCAACCGCGAGAATCTGCTGAAGAAGAGCGAGTGGATGAGCAACGGCAAGTTGCGCCTCTCGTGGGGCCTGACGGGCAACAACCGCACGCAGACCCCTTACGACTTCTATTCGCAGATCACCGTCAACCCGGGTTCGGGCAACTCGCTCGACTATGTGTTCGGCGGCGAGCGCGTGCCGGGCTACTACGTCTCGAACATGGCCAACGAGCGGCTCAAGTGGGAGACCACCGAGCAGTGGAACGCGGGTCTCGACCTCGGGTTCTTCGAGGACCGCATCAAGGTGACGGCCGACTGGTACGACAAGGTGACGCGCGACCTGCTGCTCTACGCCCTGCTGCCCGCCTCGTCGGGCTTCGAGCAGGGGATGCTCAACATCGGCAAGATCCGCAACCGCGGCTTCGAGCTGACGCTCGAAACGGTGAACGTCAAGACCCGTCAGTTCCAGTGGTCCACGTCGTTCAACATCGCCTTCAACCGCAACCGGATTCTCGGGCTGGTCGACGGACAGAACACGCTCCAGAGTTCCGTATCGTGGGAGACGCGCTTCAACTCGCAGTTCCCCTACATCTCGCAGGTGGGCAAGCCCACGGGCATGATGTACGGCTTCATCTACGACGGGACCTACAAGGCCGAGGATTTCGACGACAAGGGCAACCTCGTCAGCGGCGTTCCCTCGTTCAAGGGCAACGCGATGCAGCCGGGCGACATGAAATACCGCGACATGAACGGCGACGGCGTCATCGACGACTACGACCGCACGATCATCGGCTGCGGACAGCCCCTCAACACGGGCGGCTTCGGCAACAACTTCAACTGGAAGAATTTCGACCTGAACATCTTCTTCGCGTGGAGCTACGGCAACGACGTGCTGAACGCCAACCGGCTGGTCTTCGAATCGGGATGGAGGAGCCAGACCAACCAGCTGGCCTCCTACGCCGACCGCTGGTCGCCGGAGAACCCCGCGTCGAACATTCCGCGCGTGAACGCCGTCGGCCGCGAAGAGTACTCGTCGCGCGTGATCGAGGACGGTTCGTTCCTGCGGCTGAAGAACGTCTCGCTGGGCTACACGCTGCCGAGCCGTTCGCTGCGCAAGGCGGGCATCAGCCAGATGCGCGTCTACGTCTCGGCCGACAACATCTGGACCCTGACGGGTTACAGCGGTCCCGACCCCGAGGTATCGACCCGCAACTCGGTGCTGACGCCCGGATTCGACTGGTCGGCATATCCCCGCGCATTCGGCTTCACGGCCGGCGTAAACCTCACATTCTAACGGTTTAAACGCAACATTACGCCATGAAAATCAAAAGCATATTGAAACTGGGAACGCTGGCGCTGCTCACCGCCGCCCTTCCGGCGTGCAGCTTCCTCGACACCGATCCGCAGATCATCCCCGACGACGGCTACTACAACAGCGAACAAAAGCTGATCTACGGTCTGGCGGGCGTCTACGGCGTGCTGAACAGCGAAGCGCTCTACGGCAACTACTACTCGCTGCAAATCGCCAACGCCGACGACCTCTGCTACTTCAACAACTACAACAACAGCGAATCGCGTCCCGACCGCTACAACCACAGCGCCGGCACGGCGGCGATCTACGACACCTGGTCGAAGCTCTACGAAGGCATCAAGAACGCCAACCGCTACATCGAGGCCGTCGAAAAGACGGAGATCGACCCCGGGAAACTTTCGGTGGACATCGGGCTTTACATCGCCGAAGCGCGGTTCCTGCGCGCCTACTACCACTTCCTGCTGGCGCAGGCGTGGGGCGATATGCCCCTGCGCGTCAAAGCGACCACCTCGCCCAACCCCAACGACGTGCAGATGGCCGCAACGCCGCAGGAGCAGGTGCTCAAATGGTGCGCCGACGAGATCGAAGCCACGATTCCCGACCTCTACGAGCCCATCGACAACACCCCCTCGCGCGTCAGCCAGACCGTCGCCCAGGGCATTCTGGCCCGCGTCTATCTCTTCATGGCCGGCGAGAGCGTCAAGCAGATCGACGGACTGGATAAAAAGGAGATGTACCGCCGCGCCGCCTACTGGGCCAACGAGGTGATCGCCTCGCACAAGCACGACCTGAACGAGAGCTACGAGGAGATCTTCATCAACATGATCCGCGACCAGTACGACACGCAGTTCCACGAATCAATGTGGGAGGCCGAATTCCTCGGCGACCGCACCAGCGCGACCGACTGGACGAACGGCCGCATCGGCGACCTGATCGGCCTGCGTTCGCAGTCGAGAACGACCAACTACTCGGAGTGGGCCTGCAACTACTCCTACGGCTACTACAACGGCTCCTACACCCTCTGGCAGCTCTACTGGGAGAACGACCGCACGGCAGACGAAACGGCCAGCGCCACGGTCATCGACAAGCGGCTGACGTGGAACCTGCCGGGCTACAACTACCGCGGAATGAACAACCAGAAAATCTCGTACAAGAACAAGGCGGGCGAGACCGTGACGCGCTACTTGCAACAGACGCAGAGCATGTTCAAGACGCCGTGGGTCTACAACAACAATTTCGCCATGCCCGACATCGAGGGGCTGGACCAGACGATCGAGGACGCGTTCGACCCCGCCGATCTGGTTTACGACCCGACGGTGATGTGCGCCGTCCGCAACGCCGGCAAATGGCGCCGCGAGACGGTCTACGAGAAACAGATGTCGGCCAAGAGCCTCTACACGACGATCAACTTTCCGATCCTTCGCTACGCCGACGTGCTGCTGATGTACGCCGAGGCGATCAACGAATACGCCGGGGCGCCGGACGACCAGGCCAAGGAGGCCATCCGGGAAATCCGCAAACGCGCGGGCGTCAAGACCGACGAGAGCCTGCTGGGCGACTACCGTTCGTTCCGCGACCTGGTGCGCAACGAGCGCGGACGCGAACTGGCTTTCGAGGGGCTTCGCAAGTGGGACCTGATCCGCTGGGGCACGTTCGTCGAGAAGATGCACAACGCCGGGACCAACCAGCCGACGGAGAACAAGTACCGCAACGTCAGCTATACGAACTATGCGTCGGCGAACTACGCCAACGTGACGGCACGCCACATCTACCTCCCGATTCCGACCAAGGAGCTGGCGGTGAACCACGCGCTCCGACAGAACCCCTTATGGTAAAACGCTTAATTGCAGAGCATACGATGAATACGAAACGAATCACATACCTCGCGGCGACGCTGGCCCTCGCAACCGCGGCAGCCTCGTGCGAACACGAAGAGATCTACGAGCCGCTGGAGTTCTCGGTGCAGCTGGCGCCGACGAACACCTACCGCACGGGCGACCCGGTGGTCTTCAACTTCAGCGGCAACGCCGACTTCATCACCGTCTGGACGGGCGACACGGGACACGAGTACAAGCACCGCAACCGCACGAAGGTCGACATCGCCGACATCGAGTCGTGCGAACTGGAGATCGAGATCAGCCAGCAGTACGGCACGCTGAACAACCTCGTCCTGTTTGCGGGCAACAAATTCGCGGGGCTGAACGGCAGCGACGCCGCCACCGACCGCCCCGTGGTCGAAGCCATCGCGGCGAACGACTGCGCCGACTGGACCAAACTGGAGTTCACGCCGAACAACGCGAACAAGTTCAAAACCTACACCTACGACATCACCCGATTCGCCGACCGTTTTTCGTGGGGCATGCACCTTTTCTATCCGGACCCCAAGACTACGATGCGCACCTATCGGATCAATCCGAAGATCACGGTCAAGTTCAAGGGCCACGACACGCAGGTCTACAACTACCCGGACATGGAGTTCGTCCCCTTCTCGCTGGCTTCGCAGCACGCCGACAACCCTTATATCCATAATGTATCGGGCAACGGCAACCTGAAATTCCAGGGCCGGCCGGGAGCGAACAACACTGCCAATATCGTCTTCCAGGGCTTCAGCGCCGGGGCTTTCCCCGAGATCGACCAATGGGCCTTCATGCAGCCCGTCGCGCTCAACACGATCTCGCCCGACACGGGCCTGAACATCAAGGGCGTGACCGACGACCTGCCGAGCTACTCGTACACCTACACCGAGCCGGGGACCTACACGGTGACCTTCATCGTCGCCGGCGGCAACTACCAGGGACAGTCGGCGCCCGCTCCCTACGAGGTGACGTTCACGGTGATCGACCCGATCGAATAACCCGTCCGAAAGTTTTCGCAAGCCCGCCCTTCAGCAAGAAAGGCGGGCTTTTTCACAATATCCGGTTGCATTTCTGCGTTTTTTCCAGTAACTTTGGAGGTGAAACTTAACCTTTAACAACCAAAACCGAAACAACCTCATCGTATGAAGGCTGAATTACAGGAAATAGCGTCGCAGTTCGCGCTGGAAGGCGCTATCACGGCAATCGACTCGCTGGGCGAGGGATTCATCAACGACACGTTCATCGTCCGCACGGCGGGCGATGCGCCGGATTACATCCTCCAGCGCAAAAACAAGAGCATCTTTCCCGACGTTCCGGCCATGATGGAGAACATCCGCAAAGTGACGGATCATATCCGCCGCCGCGTCGCAGCCGCCGGGGGCGACCCCAGACGCGAGGCGATGACCGTGGTTGCGACCCGCGACGGAAAGCTCTATCACGTGGACGCACAGGGCGAATATTGGGCCGTTTCGGTTTTCATCAGCGACACGATCGCCTACAACAAGGCCGACTCCCCGGAACTGGCCCGCAAGGGCGGCGAGGGCATCGGCAAGTTCCAGGCCCAGCTGGCGGACTTCACCGAGCCGCTGGCCGAGACGATCAAGGGCTTCCACAACATCCGCCACCGCTTCGTGCAGTGGGACGAGGCGCTGCGCCGCGACGCCGCAGGCCGCGTGAAAGACCTTGCAGAGGAGATCGGCTGGATCGAATCGCGCCGCGACGAGATGCTCTCGTTCTGGTCGAAGGTCGAGGACGGCACGATCCCCACGCGCGTGACCCACAACGACACGAAAATCAACAACATCCTCTTCGACAAGCAGGGCGAGGTGCTGTGCGCCATCGACCTCGACACGGTGATGAACTCCACGTCGCTCAACGATTTCGGCGACGCCATCCGCTCCTACGCCAACACGGGCGACGAGGACGACCGCGACCTTTCGCGCGTGGGCATGTCCCTCGAAATGTTCCGCGCCTATACCGAAGGCTATCTGTCGCAGCGGGCCGGACAGCTCAACCAGGCCGAAATCGACCACCTGGCATTCTCGGCCCGTTACATCACCTTCGAGCAGGTGCTGCGTTTTTTGATGGACTACATCGACGGCGACACCTATTACAAAACGAAATACCCCAAGCACAACCTCGTGCGCACCCGCGCCCAGTACAAACTGCTGCAAAGCATGGAAGAGCAGTACGGCACGATGTGCGAAATCGTACGGGAAACCGTCGCCAAATACAAATAAGGAATGGAAATTCGCAAGATAGCAGGCATCGCGCCCGACGACCGGGCCGCCGTGGACGAGGCATTCGCCGGAATCGAGCCGCTGCCGGTGGCGTGCTGCAACTGGCCCGCGGAATTTCCCTACGCCCCGGAAGTCAGCTTCCGGATGTTCCATACGGGTGACTGGCTGATGCTGCGCTTCGACGTTGCCGAACGTTACACGGCGGCGCTCGTCACGGAGGACAACGGCGAGGTGTGGACCGACTCGTGCGCGGAGTTCTTCATCGCACCCGACACAGGGATGTACTACAATTTCGAAACCACCTGCATCGGACGGATGCTGCTCGGGGCGCGCAAATCCCGGACCGAGGCCGAGCACGCCTCGCCCGAGGTGCTGGCGGGCGTGAAACGCTACACGACGCTTCCCTGCGGCGAGCCTTTCGCCGAGCGCGAGGGCGACAACCGCTGGTCGCTCACGCTGGCCATCCCCCCGCAGGCGCTTTTCCGCCATGCACTGACCGACTGGAGCGGTCTCAAGGCCCGCATGAACCTCTACAAATGCGGCGACAACCTCTCGCACCCCCATTTCCTCTCGTGGCGGCCGATCCGGACGGAGAAACCCGATTTCCACCGTCCCGAGTTTTTCGAGGAGGCGACGTTCGAGAAGTGAAAAAGTGAAAAGTGAAAAGTGAAAAGCTGAAAGCCAAGAGACAATCCGGTCGCGATGCGACAACTGCGGGCAACAGGCGAGCGCAATCGCTTGCGAATTGCCGAGCCGCCACAGCAGTCAAGGCGCGTATTTTTGCGCCTTAAGTCCCCTCCCGAGGGAGGGATTTGGGGTGGGGTCAGACTTGTAAACGACACCAACGGCGGCGACAACACGATCGGCAGCAAACCGACAGAGAGAAAGATTAACAAATTACATAAACGTATGAACAACAAGTATTCACTTCCCAAAGACGGCGGCCTGATTTCCGAATCGGCTCCGCGCGACATCATCCATCGTTACGAGAAGATCCACACCAAGGTCTACGAAAACGAGTACGAAGGCGTGCAGTACGTCGCCGACAACATCGTCAAGGCGATCCGCATGTACAACGAAATCCACTGCTCGAACGAGGTCTACGAGGAGTCGCAGCCCTTCGTGCTGGGCCTCACGACGGGCCGCACGCCGCTGGGTCTCTACCGGGAACTGGTGAAACGCCACCACGAAGGGCAGATCAGCTTCCGGAACGTCTCCGTTTACAGCCTCGACGAGTTCTACCCGATCAAGTCGTCCGAGCAGCAGAGCCGCAACTACCGCATCCACGAGGAGTTCCTCAACCACATCGACATCCTGCCCGAGAACGTGCACATCCCCGACGGTACGGTTCCCGAGGACCGCGTTTCGGAATACTGCGCGTCGTACGACCACTCGGTGCGGCGCATCGACCTGATGATCATTGGCGTCGGCGAGGACGGGCAGATCGGCTTCAACGAGCCGGGGTCCTACTCCCGCTCGCGCACGCGGCTGGTGCAGCTGACCTACAACACCCGCAAAATCCAGTCGGGCGCTTTCTTCGGGCTGGAGAACACGCCCAAGATGGCGGTCACGATGGGCATCGACACGATCATGCGCGCCAACCGCATCATCCTGATGGCCTGGGGCGAGGAGAAGGCCCACATCGTGCAGCGGGTCGTCGAGGGCGAGATCACGGATCAGGTTCCCGCCTCGTACCTCCAGGCGCACCAGAATATCGAGGTGGTGATCGACGAGAATGCCGCGCAGCTGCTCACCCGCGAGCAGACGCCGTGGATGGTGGGTCCCTGCGAATGGACGCCGAAATTCGTCCGCAAGGCCGTGGTATGGCTCTGCGGCGTGGTGAAGAAGCCCATCCTGAAACTCACCTATAAGGATTACATCGAAAACTCGCTGGGCGAACTGCTCGAACAGGGCCGCGCCTACGACCAGATCAACATCGACGTCTTCAACGACCTCCAGCACACCATCACGGGCTGGCCGGGCGGCAAGCCCAACGCCGACGACTCGACGCGTCCCGTGCCTTCGTCGCCCTTCCCCAAACGGGTGATCGTCTTCTCGCCGCATCCCGACGACGACGTGATCTCGATGGGCGGCACGTTCATCCGCCTCGTGCAGCAAGGTCACGACGTGCACGTGGCTTACGAAACCTCGGGCAACGTGGCCGTGCACGACGACGTGGTGCTGCAAAACATCGACACGGCCCGCGAACTGGGCTACGGCAACCACTACGCCGAAGTCGAAAAGGTCATCGCCGGCAAGAGGAAGGGCGAACCCGAGCCGCGCCCGCTGCTCGACCTGAAAGGCGCCATCCGCCGCGCCGAGGCGCGTGCCGCCGTGCGCTCGTTCGGACTGAACCCCGACACCAACGCCCACTTCCTCAACCTGCCGTTCTACGAAACGGGCGGCATCAAGAAGGGCCAGCTCACGGAGAAGGACATCGAAATCATCGTCAAGCTGCTGCGCGAGATCAAGCCCCATCAGATCTACGCCGCCGGCGACCTTGCCGACCCCCACGGCACGCACCGCACCTGCATGGAGGCCGTGCTCGGCGCCCTCGAAGTCGTGAAGGACGACGAGTGGCTGAAGGAGTGCCACCTGTGGCTCTACCGCGGCGCCTGGATGGAGTGGGACCTCGGCATGGTGGACATGGCCGTGCCCCTGTCGCCCGACGAGCTGATTATGAAACGCCACGCCATCTACCGCCACCTCTCGCAGAAGGACATCATGCCTTTCCCGGGCAGCGATCCCCGCGAGTTCTGGCAGCGGGCCGAGGAGCGCACGCAGAACACCGCGAAGCTCTACGACCAGCTCGGCATGGCCGAATACCAGGCTATCGAGGTGTTTGTGAAGATGTTTTAGCGCATCTTCACAAAAACTTCGATTAAAAAATGAAGCATTGAACATTAAAAAATCACCCCATGCGCTTAATCATTGAAAATACCCCCCAGCAGGTAGCCCAGTGGGCCGCCAATTACATCATCGCCCAGATCAAGAACAAGGAGCAGCACACCTCGTCGCCCTTCGTGCTGGGGCTGCCGACCGGCTCGACCCCGCTGGAGACCTACAAGGAACTGATCCGCCGCCACAAGACGGGCGAAGTGTCGTTCAAGAACGTCATCACGTTCAACATGGACGAGTATGTGGGTCTCCCCGAGGAGCATCCCGAAAGCTACCACTCGTTCATGTGGAACAATTTCTTCAAGCACGTCGACATCAGGCCGGAGAACGTCAACATTCTCGACGGCAACGCCGACGACCTGGCCAAGGAGTGCGCCGACTACGAGGCGCGCATCGTCGAGGCCGGGGGCATCGACCTCTTCATGGGCGGCGTGGGCGAAGACGGACACATCGCCTTCAACGAGCCGTTCTCGTCGCTCAACTCCCGCACGCGCCTCAAGACCCTGACGCAGGACACGATCCAGGTCAACGCCCGGTTCTTCGGCGGCGACATTTCGCTCGTGCCGAAAACCGCGCTGACGGTCGGCGTGGGCACGGTGCTCTCGGCCAAGAAGGTGCTGATCCTCGCCACGGGCCACAAGAAAGCCCGCGCGGTGCGCCACGGCGTCGAAGGCTCCTACAACCACCAGTGGACCATCTCGGCCCTTCAGGTGCACCCCAACGGCATTCTGGTCTGCGACGACCCGGCCGCCGAGGAGCTGCGCGTAGCCACCTACCGCTATTTCAAGGACATCGAGCGCGAAAACCTGATCTCGAAATAAGCGCATTCCCGATACGAAGTCTCCCGCAGGGCCTGCCCTGCGGGAGACTTTCGCTTCCACGCCCCGGATACAGAACTCCCGGCGTCATTTTACGGCCGGATTATTTGCCGAATGCCGGAAAAATTTTATCTTTGTAGAGCATTGCTTATACGGATAAATCGTGGGAGCGTCACTCAAGGACATAGCCTGCAAGCTCAACCTCTCGAAAACGACCGTTTCGTGGGTCCTCTCGGGGCAGGGCGACAAAAAAGGGATCAGCGCGGAGACACAGAGCCGCGTGCTCGCCTGCGCCCGCTCCCTGGCATACGAACCGAACCTGCTGGCCCGAAGCCTCAACCCGGGCGTATCGAAAACCATCGGACTGATCCTCCCCTCGATTTCGGACACCTTCTTCGCCCACATCGCCGACTGGATCGAGTCGGAAGCCGAGCGGGAAGGCTACTCGCTGATGATCGCCGGCTCGAACTCCGAAACCGAACGGGAAAACGCCCTGATACGGCTTTTCAGGTCGAAAAAGGTCGACGGCATCATCATCGCCCCGGCCGACGCTTCGGGATGCGAGGTCGGCCGCCTTGCGGAGAGCGGCTGCCCGGTCGTGCTGTTCGACCGCTGCCTCGCGAAAACGGACGCCGGCTGCGTGGTGATCGACAACGAGGCGGGCAGCCATGCGCTGGTCCGTCATCTTGCCGCCCGGGGATTCCGCAAAATCGCCATCATCACGACCTTCCCCCACCTCCCGACAATGGAACTGCGGCACAGGGGCTACCTCCGCGCGCTGGCGGAAGCGGGACTGCACGCCGATCCCCGCCTCTACGGAGAGGTCGCCTATGCCGGCTACCGGCAGCACGTCTGCGATACGCTCGACCGCATTCTCGCCATGGTTCCCGACACCGACGGCTTTTTCTTCACCACGCATATCCTCGCCACCGAGGCCCTGCGCTATTTCCACGACCGGGGCATCGACATCAGCGACGGCCGTCTGGGGCTTGCCTGCATGCACGAAGACCCGCTTTTCCGCCTGGCCGCCCCCCGGATGAGCGTCGCCCGCTTCCCCGTCGAAGAGATCAGCGCCCACGCCGTGCGCCTCCTGCTGCGGCAAATCCGCGAAAGCCAATCGCCCGGCTCCGTCCGCCCGGCACCCGAATCGGTGGTGCTGCCCTGCCGCATGGAGTTCCGGGACGAATAAGCCCGTTCCGTCCGGACATCCCTCCCCCCCCCGATACGAAAGCCCCGCAAAACGATGAAGTCCTGCGGGTCTTTCTCCGGAAACTAATCTCTAAATTACTTCTCGGCAATCAGTCCGATTTCGTCGATACAGAAATAAGCAGGGCAGTTCAGATAATTGCCGCTCATATCGTTCGACTGAACCTTGAAACGAAGTTCATCCACCTCGCCCAGCGACGAACAATCGACCTTCACCCAGTCGGCGGCAATGTTTTCACCCTCAATGAGCGTCTGTTCCACGCTACCGCCCTCGGCATTTTTGAGATACCCCGTCACAACGACTTTGAACCAGTAATTCTCAACACGGCTGGTATATTGCGCAGCCACAGTCGCATTGGCCAGGTACAAATAGGCTACTTTGCGCGGCTCGGTAAATTCGACCTTCGGCGTATGGTAATTGTAAACCCCGTATCCATTGTCGTAAGCGATTGCAAACGTAGCACTTGCATTGGCACCGGCCGTCGCCCATGCTGAAAACCCGTCCTTACTGTAATCGGCCGAACCGCCGTTGCTCCTCTTGCTGAAGTTCTGCGAAAGGACGAATCCGCCCCAAACGTCGGAAGCCCCATAGGAACTGTATTTGTTATCAGTGAAATAAGACCCGAATCCAATCTTCTTATCAGCCGTCGTAAAGAGCAGACCGTCGAAATAAGTTCCGTTGAAATCCTCGTCCATCATATACTCCTTACCGCACAATACTTTGCTAAAGTCACCGCCGGCCCAGTCCCCGGCAATCGTAACATCGCGCAATTCAACGGGCATTTCAGCCGCATCGAGCATTCCTTCGCTCGTTTCGAACGAAATCACCTCAAATTCCGGATCGGGTTCGCTCACATGCACGGTACAGGTTGCCGACACCGAACCGTATGTCGCCGAGATTTTGGCGGTTCCGGCAGCCACGGCCGTCACAAGACCCGATTCGGAGACCGTCGCGAACTCCTCGGCATCCGAAGACCACACCACGTCGTCGGTGGTATTCGCCGGCGCCGGCGTTGCGGTGAGTTGCAGAGTTTCGCCGACTGCAAGTTCTTTTTCCGTACAATCGAGCACAACCGCAGTCGCAGGGACGCGGGAATCGCCGTCATCGTCCGAGCAGGCGGCCAAAGCGCAGGCCGCAAATGCGAAAAGCAAGAGTTTTTTCATCGTTCGTCTGATTTTAAGTATGTTCGTAAAATAAAAAATCCGGTCCCGGAACCTCTCTGAATCGAACCTTTTTCACGTCCATACCCGTATTTCAGCCACGAAATACCAAGACTTGCGATGCTCCGTTCTCCGCAGACACACCCCGAAAAAAGATTCTTCCTCGTCGGGAAGCTGCAAGGCAGGTCTTCTGGCTCGTTCCTGCCGCAACGCCTTCCCGGCCCTCTCGGACCAGTGGCTTTCAGCGTGTCGCGGCAACTATCGGAACTTACAGCAGCGGGAACTGCTGCCGATTTTCACGGCATTCCCATTTAATCACACGGGGCCTTGCCCGGCCCTTTGTGAACCATTGCGGTGCAAATTTAGGAAATAAATTCGTATCTTTGCCTCCGCAAACATAAAATTCGCAAAAAATTATGAAGCACGCATACGTATTCCCGGGCCAGGGCGCCCAGGCCGTCGGAATGGGCAAAGACCTCTACGACAACGTTCCGGCTGCGAAGGAACTCTTCGAGAAAGCCAACGAGATCCTCGGTTTCCGCATCACCGACATCATGTTCGCCGGTACGGACGAAGAACTGAAGCAGACCCGCGTCACCCAGCCCGCCGTATTCCTCCACTCGGTGATCATGGCCAAGGCGCTGGGCGTGAAGCCCGATGCCGCCGCCGGACACTCTTTAGGCGAATTCTCGGCCCTCGTGGTCGCCGGAGCGCTCTCGTTCGAGGACGGTCTGAAGCTCGTTTCGAAGCGCGCCATGGCCATGCAGGCCGCCTGCGAGGCGCAGCCCGGAACGATGGCCGCCATTCTCGGTCTGGAAGACAAGGTCGTGGAGGAGATCTGCGCGTCGGTCGACGGCGTGGTCGTCGCCGCCAACTACAACTGCCCGGGCCAGCTGGTGATCTCGG
>ENA-UOJF01000452-UOJF01000452.1-human-gut-metagenome-genome-assembly--contig:-P74-NODE-452-length-38225-cov-60.425544_pt1 | contig 38225 bp, 30 predicted proteins | sample MGYA00242344_ERZ723891 | MGnify/ENA metagenome assembly ERZ723891 | reverse complement strand
AGTGGTCGCAGCTGGAATCCACCGGCGCGGACGCGAACGGCAACAAGCTCTACTACATTTACTACATCGTCGAGGGCAAAGTGCCGAGCTACACCACATCCGGCATCACCTACACCATCGACCCGAACGCCAGCAAAACCACCGGCACGGTCACGGCGACGCTGACCAACGTCTACCGCCCGGAGGACAAGTACGGCGAAATCAGCATCGACCTGTCCAAGGAATGGTACGCGCCGGATGGCACAAAGCACACGATTACCGAGGAATTCGGCGGCGTACAGGTCGCGCTCTACAAGACGCGCTGGGATTACGTCAACGGCGCGTGGACGAAGGGCAGCACGGAACGCCGCGACACGGTTACGCTGGCAGAAGCGAACAAATGGAGCACCAAGTTCGAGGGGCTGGAAACCTACACGGTCGCCATGGAAAACGGCGTTGTCCAAAACGCCCGCGCCTACACCTACAGCCTCCGGGAACTGAACGTGCCGAGCGGCTTCTACTGCCAGCTGGCATACAGCGGTCTCCCGCAGCACCCGAGCGAGTACTTCACGGACGGGAATCCCGCCAATCCGAAGGCGGACACGCAGAACGCACGCGGCACGGCGACGCTGCGGAACTACGAGATCGCGAAGCTGACCATCGAAGCCGAGAAGCGCTGGGGTGAAGGCGCGAAGCCTGAAAACATGCAGGATACGCTGACCTTCCGCCTGACCCGCGAAAAGCAGGAGAACGGCGCGTGGGTCGCGGACGACAGCTTCCAAGCGGTCACGAGGGTCATGAGCATCAGCAGCCTGAACACAAGCAAGGTCGTGTTCGGCACTTTCCCGAAGTACGCTGTGACGGGCTTCGACGAGCAGAATCAGCCCATCAGGCAAAGCTACCGCTACAAGGTGGAGGAGGTCAAGTACCAAAACGAAGCCACCCTCCCGTTCAGCGTCAGCTATAGCCCGGCGGACGGTTTCGTGACGACGGAGGGCGATGCGAACACCAGCACCACCGTCACCGTGACGAACAACAAGCTGACGAGCGAGAAGGAAGGTCTGTACCGCTTCAACGTGGCGAAGCAGTGGCTGGATGCTTCCGGCAATCCTGCGGACAAGCCCACGCCGGAAGGCACGAAGGCGAAGATTACCGTGACGCGCACCCGCCATGTCTATGCCCCGGATACGGGCTGGACAGCGGAAACGCCCACCGCAAAGACAATCGAGCTGGACACCACAGCAACGTATACGGCGCTTTGGGCAGAATGGAACGAAACGCAGTCGGTTTATGCGCAATACAACGCCGACGGCACGGTGAAATCCGCGTGGGCGTACACCTACGAGGTGTCGGAAGCGGCGATTGACGGCTACTTCGGCACGCAGCATCTGCCTGCGGACTTCCCGCAGCAGCCGAGCGACTACTTCACAGACGCGGCACTGACCGATATCAAGGAAATTTACCGCCAGCCGCTGACGGACACGCTGCCGGAAGTGACCGAAAAGAACTACTACGTCGAGCGGTTCAACGTCAAGGTGGACAAGACTTGGGCGCGCTTCCGCGACAGGGATGAGCTGACGTTCTGCTTGATTCAGGCGAAGAAGCAGCTCACCTTTGACCGCAATGGCAAGCCCATCAAGACGGCTGATCAGCAGTACACCTACGTCACGAAAAACTGGACGGAGGGCGGCGAAGAACCCGTCTGGGAGTTCAACAACCTGCCGAAGTACTACTTTACGGTGAATGAGAACGGCGAAGCGCAGAAGAAGCCGTACTACTATTACATCGTAGAGGGGTACGAAACGATTAATGGTGCGCTAAACCCGTATCTGTATCAGGTGAGCTACACAGGCGACGCTACGCTTGTCAAGAAAACAACCGGTGCGGTGAACCAGCCTGCGGACGGCGGAACGGCGAACATCCACGCGAAGAACCTGCCGGGGTATGAAGTGGGAAATCTCAACCTCAATTTGACGAAAGAATGGGTCAATGTCAACGAGAAGCCGGAAAAGGTTACGCTCAACTTGACTGAGACAACGCATTCATGGGATAAAACAGAAGGGTGGATAACTTACGACCCCAGCGAGCGTTCCGTCGAAATAATGCCGGATGCGAATGGAAACTGGACAACAACGCAACCGCTGCAAGCGTACTATGTTGAGTATAATCCGGACGGTTCTATTTACACGGCGCATGTTTACACCTATGAGCTGACGGAAGCCCCTGTGAACGGTACGATGCCTGTTTACAGCTTCTCGGAGAACTGGCCGAAAGAAGTGGGCGACGTCCTTGAACTCAATTCGGCTGGCGAGCCAATCAAGGCAAAGGATGCGTTCAAAGCCTCTTCGTCACAAATGGAAGGAAGCTTCTTAGTCACCATCGCGGACGCAAGCGCGACCATCACCAACGTGCAGACCGGCAAGCTCAACATTGTGAAGCAGTGGGCGGAAGAAGTGGAGTACGACGGCGCACAGAACCCGCTGGGCATCCAGAACGTGTCGATTTCGCTCTTCCGCAACGTCTGGGGCGAAAACTGGACGGATTCGGACGGCGTGGTGCACTACAACTGGTCCTATGACCCCTTCCAGCAGAGTTACGTCCTGTCGGCGGAAAACAGCTGGAAGCTGACCATCGACAACCTGCCGTTGTACGACACGACCCTCAATCCCGACGGCAGCCTGCGCAAGTACCGCTATTACATCCTCGAAAGCACGAGCGTCGGCAACGACACGCTGGACCGCTACACGCCGGTGATGACGGCGGATGAAAGCGAACTCGTCGGCTCGACTCTCTACATCACCTTCAAGGATACGACGGAAAACAACGTGACCATCACCAACGTGCCCAAGAGCATCAGCATTGTCAAGCGATGGGCGGACGCGGACACGTTCGGCGAAGAGGGCATGATGCAGGACATCTACCTTGAAGTCATGATGAAGTATCAGGAAGTCTACTCCACGCAGTGGAAAACGGAAAACCTGCTGGAAAAGAGCTACTTCAGCCTGAAGAACGTTATCTGCACGCCGAGTTCGCTCACGGCGGAGCTGGTGCAGATTAACGGCGCGCCCTACCTGCATGTGTCGGGGCTGGCGAAGGCGGATGAACCGTGGCGCGTGACCATCCGGAATCTGCCGGGCTACGGCAGTGCGTCCTTCATCATCCGCGAAGTGGAGCTGGCGGGCTACCTGAACAACCTGCCGGACGGCAAGCTGGAGCTGGGCTTCAACGAAATCGGCACAATTACCAACACGCCGACGAAGCTGAAAATCACCAAGCAGTTCAAGCAGGCGTATTTCCCCGTAGGCAGCGGAAGCGAACTGCCGCTGAATGTCAGCAATACCGTCGTGTACCTGCAAATCTGGCGCGAAAAGCGTGACGGCGCTGGTCTTCCCCAACACGAACGCTACACGCCCTTGCTGGGCGCGCTGGAAGCGAACATGGACGCGACGCTCTTGCCGGACGGCACCGTGAAGCTGACGGTCGGCACGAACACGCCGACCGATGCCGCAACGCTGACGCTGACACGCCTGCCGCGCTACTGGTTCGACAAGGATACAGGTGCAAGCGGCGAATGGTACTACTACGTCAAGGAAGTGGACGCGGAAGGCAACGAAGTTCATTCGGCTTCTGACCCGACGAACGGCGAACGGCCGGAAATCAACCTGAACGTCAAGACACTTACTGTCACCAACACCCTGACCGACATCAGCGCCCGCAAGGTCTGGACGTCGCTGGACAATCAGTTCACACTGAATCCCGCGAACCTCCCGGACATCACGCTGACGCTCAAGCAGACCACCGCGGAAGCGGCGGCGGACGGCGACAAGATCATCGCGACCGTTACCCTTGGCTGGGACGCGGAAGCGGGGAAGGTCGTCGCGAAGAATCTGGATGGCTGGCAGTTTGGCGAAGTGGTTGAATACACCGCGCCGGAAGGCAGCAAGAACATCTGGTGGGGCTACAAGTGGTACAATCTCCCGGCGTATGACGCGGAGGGCAACATCTACCGCTACTACGCCAAAGAGCAGACCCCGGTGGGCAGCGGTTGGCAGCTGGTGACGGACGACCCGAACGCCACGAACACCGCGCCGATTCCCGCGAACAGCGAAAATCGCGTCTTCCAGATTACGAACACACCCATTACCTACACGCTGCCCGAGACGGGCGGCATCGGCACACTGCCGTACACGGCGGGCGGTCTGCTGCTGATGGCAGCGGCGGCATTGCTGCTGGGGCAGGAAATCAAACGCCGGAGGGAAGGCTGCTGAGCAGTCGGCAGCCCCCTTCCGGGGCAGCTCAATCCGTATACGCGGGCGAAAGCCCTTGTATAAACATGGGGAAAAAAACGACGGGAGGAGGAATGAAAAAAGCATAGCAGCTATACGTCAGGAGACCTCCCGACGTAGGCAACCCCGGTAATCCCCGAAAAACGTTTCCCAATGAATGAAAAACGACAACGAAAAGGAGAAAAACCATGAAAAAGTTTTGGGCAATTCTGCTGGCCATGATGCTCGTGCTGAGCATGGTCACTGTCGCGGGCGCAACGGAAGTGGAAAATCCGTCTACGGGCGCGGAAGGCACTACGCCGACTGCTACCGGCTTTACGATTCAGGTAAATCCGAAGGACGATGTGACACACGAATACGAAGTGTACCAGATTTTCACTGCTGATGTTGAGACAAATGCAGGTGAAAAAGTGCTGACGAGCGTCAAGTGGGGCACAAACGCCAAGAACGACACTGCTGCGGTCAGGACTGGTGATCCTGTGCCGGACGCTGTTCTGGAGGCTCTGAAAACTGTTTCGGGCACGAATCAGGAAAAGCTGGCTGAAATCACGAAGTATTGGAAGGCTGACTCCACTCCGGTTGATAAGTTCTCTTCCACCAAAGCAGCCCCCGGCAAGAGCCAGAAACTGACCCCTGGCTATTACCTTGTGCGGGACAATCAGGCAAAGCTGGAAGGCAAGGACGGCGCTGCCACGCTGCTGATTGTAAAGGTGCTGGATCAGGACATCGTTGCGACTGCAAAGTCTGAAAAGCCCTCTGTGGACAAGCAGGTACAGGACGAAGTTGCTGATGCCGAAAAGAACGGCGGAGAAGTGAATCCGGAAGGCTGGGGCGAGAGTGCCGACCACGCGCTGTTTGAAAACTTCAAGTTCCGTCTGGTCGCAACCATTCCGGTCAATGCGGATTATAATGACTATCCGACGTACAAGCTGGTCTTCAACGACACCATGTCCAAGGGCATTACCTTTGTTCAGATTGATTCTGTGAAGGTGAACGGCATCGCACTGAAAGCTACCGATTATGTTTGCACTGCAACGCCTGGTCAGAAGGGCGCAGGCAAGGTTGGTGAAAATCAGGATAAGCCGTCTTGGACGCTCACAATCGAAGACCTGAAGAAGGTGATGAAAGAAAACACCAGCATCCTTGTTACGGACAAGATTACGGTTGAGGTTGTTTACACGGCGTATCTGAACGAAGAAGCGCAGGTCTTCAACGCGAGCGCAAACAGCACGAACAACAAGAACAGCGTCGATTTGGAATACTCCAACAACCCCAATGCTGATGGCATGGGTAAAACGCCGGAAGACCATGTGTGGCTCTTCACCTATGTTGTGAACAACACGAAGTATGCGAACACGGCTGACGAAGGCAAAGAACTGGAAGGCGCTGGCTTCACGCTTTATGACCAAAATGATCGTGTTGTTCCGCTGTGGAAGGATGCCGCTGGCAATTACGTTGTCGCAGGCACCACGAAGCCGAATGATACCTATACGGATGTCGCAAACAATGAAATGATTACGGAAGCCAATGGTACGTTCAACATCATCGGTCTGGATCACGGCACGTACACGCTGAAGGAAACCACGGTTCCTGCTACCTATAATCCGCTGGATCCTGTCACCATCACGATTTCGGCAGACCACAAGGAAGCTGCTGGCGGTGCAAGTGCAGCTATGGAACTCACGGCGGCTTCTACGATGAACAACAAGCTCGTCAACAAGTCCGGTGCGACCCTGCCTGAGACCGGCGGCATCGGCACGACCATCTTCTACGTGCTGGGCGGCATGATGTTCGTGGGCGCGGCGCTCATCCTCATCGTTCGCCGCAAGGCCGAAGCGGACGAAATCTAATTTCTCTCCCGCAATTCGTTGAACATCCCCATGTTCTGATGAAACCCCTGCCGGGCGGTGCGCGCAATGCCGCCGCCCGGCATTCCCAAATGGGAAAATGAAGTATGTTTGCAGAAAGGAGGCGGCTCATGAAGCGCAATATGACAACCATTTTGCTGTTTGTGGTGCTGTTTGTGGGTCTGGCGCTCCTTCTGTACCCGTCCGTGTCGGATTTCTACAATTCCTTCCACCAGTCGCGTGCCGTAGCCACCTACAACACGGTGGTGGAGCAGGAGTCCAAGAAGGATTACGAGGCGGATTGGGCGGCGGCAAACGCTTATAACGAAAAACTCCGCGCACAGTCCACCGTTGATCGCTTGATTATGACCGACGAGGAGCGCGAGGAGTACGACGCGGTGATGAATGTCGGCGGTTCGGGCATCATCGGGGTGATTGAGATTCCGCAGATTGCCGTGACGCTGCCGCTGTATCACTCGACGAACGCCAACGTGCTTCAGGTCGCCGTCGGTCACATCGAGGGCACAAGCCTGCCGACTGGCGAACCGGGGACGCATTCCGCCTTCTCGGCGCATCGAGGGCTGCCCTCCGCCAAGCTCTTTACCAACCTTGACCAGCTCACCTACGGCGATACCTTCACCCTCCGCGTGCTGGACAAGGTGCTGACTTACGAAATCGACCAAATTCTCATTGTCGAGCCGCATGACGTCAGCGCACTGCAAATCTATGACGGCATGGATTTGTGCACGCTCGTCACCTGCACGCCCTACGGCATTAACTCGCACCGGCTGCTTGTCCGTGGACACCGGGTCGAAACATCGCTTGCGCAGCTATCCGTGCGCATCTCCGCGGACGCACTCGTGATTGACCCCTACATCGTCGCGCCGATTGTCGCCGCGCCGATGCTGCTGATTCTCCTCATTCTCATGCTGGTAACAACCAGCCCGAAACACAAGAAGCGGAAAGGAGCTGAGCGGTCGTGATGAGCCGCAAACCCTCGCGCCTGCTGGCGCTTGTCCTGCTGACAGCATTGTGCTGCCTTCTGCTTGCGCCCTGCGCGCTTGCCTTTGAACGGGTGGATTTGACGCACCCCTTGACGTTCGCCATTCAGGCGGATGACAACGAGGATGATGCGCACTTGCCCGGCGTGACCTTCCAGCTGTATCAGGTGGCGGACATGGATGCGGACGCTCGGTTCGCCCTGCGCAGCCCGTACAGCACCCTGAATATCGACATTAACGCGCTGAAGAATGCGGCGGACTGGGCAGCCGCGTCCGAAGCGATGAAAGCCCTCACCGCGTCCGAAACGCCTGATTTCACCGGCACGACGGACGAAAACGGCAGAGTAACATTTACGGGCCTGAACCCCGGTCTGTACCTTGTTTCTGGCACGCCGGTCATCATCGGCGGCTGGGCGTACAGCTTCCAGTCCTTCCTGACCTCTGTGCCGACGCGCAATGTGGACGACGAGTGGCAGTACGATGTCCTCTCCACCATCAAGCTGGAACGTTCACCCGCGCTGATTGACCTTGAGTGCGTCAAGGTGTGGGACGACGACAACCGCGGCACATATCGCCCTGTGCAGATTGAAATTCATCTGATGCAGGACGGTCAGCATATCGACACGGTGATTCTGAACAGCGAAAACAACTGGCATCATATCTTCAAGGATTTGCCGGCTGACCATGTGTACACCCTCAACGAGATTCTGGGGTCTGATGTGTACTATGAGCCGGAATATTCCATCGAAAACGGCGTGTATGTGATTACCAATCGCCGCACGGTCACGCCGACCCCGACCGCCCCGATTCCCGAAACGGGGCAGCTGTGGTGGCCGGTGCCGATTCTGGCGGGTGCGGGCATGATTCTGTTCGTCATTGGCTGGATTCTGCACCGGAAATGGAGCCAAGAGCATGAAGAACCGTAAGGGCAATTTGCTGATGACGCTGGGGCTGGTGCTGATTTTGGCGGCACTGGCGCTGGTGGGCTACAACCAGTGGGATGCCAGCCGCGCGCAGCAGGAGTCGGATGATGCGCTGATGGCGCTGGAGCAGATTCGCATTCAGCGGCAGATGGAATCGCAGCAGACCGCCGCACCGCCCGTAGTCACCGCGACGATGATGCCGACGGACACACCCGCGACGGATGCGCCGATAACCGACGCGCCGACGGCGGATGCCACTGCAGTGGATACCCCGGCAGTATCCACGCCCTCCGTAACTGACGCACTGACGACCGACATTCCGCGTGATGACGTAACCGCCACGAACACCCCTGCGACGAGTGTGCCCGCAACGGTGAATCCTGCGACAAACCAGCCGAATCCGACAAACGCGCCGACGGCAGGGACTGCAACGAATCCGCCGAAGCCGACGAGCGCGCCAACGGCAGGGACTGCAACGAATTCGCCGAAACCGACGAGCGCGCCGACGGCAGGGACGGCGACGAATTCGCCGAAGCCGACGAGCGCGCCGACGGCGACGAATTCGCCGAAACCGACGAGCGCGCAGACGGCGGGGACTGCGACGAACCCGCCGAAGCCGACGAGCGCGCCAACGGCAGGGACTGCGACGAATCCGCCGAAGCCGACAAATACGCCGACGGCAGGGACTGCAACGAATCCACCGAAGCCGACGAGCACGCCGGATGCCGCGCAGACATCAAATCCGACGAGCACGCCGGAAATCACCGAAACGCCCATGCCGACGGAATCAACCGAACCGACCGAAACGCCTGAACCGACACCATCCCCCGAACCCACGTCGACACCCACGCCCGCGCCGACGGGCAAGCTCTACGAGCGCGTGCCGGGAATCGAAATGCCGGGCGAGAAGGTCAATGGGCATGAGTACATCGGCACGCTGTCCATTCCGTCGCTGGGGCTGAAAGTGCCGGTGCAGCGCAACTGGTCGTACGAGAACCTGAGCGTGTCGCCGTGCCGCTATTCCGGCAGCGCCTACGCGGGCAACCTCGCTATTATTGCGCACACCTACCACTTTGGTAAGCTGAGCAGCTTGGCGCTGGACGCAACCGTTACCTTCACGGACATGGAGAATAACGTTTTCCGCTACGTTGTGCGGGAGAAAAACACGATTTCCCCCAACGATGCGAACGAAATTGCCCATTCCGGCTATGACCTGACGCTCGTGACCTGCACCCTCAGCGGCACAAAACGCGTGGCGGTGTACTGCGAGCGCGTGAAATAATCCAACAAAAGGACTGTCTGCAACGGGCAGCCCTTTTTTCGTGAAATCCATGCAACACGGCAGGAATTGACGGGGTGGAGCGCGAAATAAACAAGCACGGCGTTACTTTCGCCGCAGGAAAGGAAAGCAAACTTGAACTGGAAAATACACCTTTATCGTGCCATCCTCTGGCTGATTACGCTGTCCCTGCTGCTGGTGATGTTCGGTTTCTCGGCACAGGAAGGCACGCAGTCCGGCAGCATCAGCGGTAAAATTGCCCGCCCAATTACGGATTCTCTGGCGCAGCGGCAGGGACTGACGGGACAGGCGTACTGGAAGCTGTATGCACAGGTGGATTTTGCCGTGCGGAAAACGGCGCATTTCTTGGAGTACACGCTCTTGGGAATGCTGCTGACGCTGCTGCTGGACAGCTACCGCGCCCGCTGGCACTGGCTGTCATGGGCGGGATGTACGCTCTATGCCGCGACGGACGAAATCCATCAGCTTTTCGTTGCCGGGCGTACGGGCAAGTGGCAGGATGTGCTGCTGGACTCATCAGGTGCGCTGGCGGGGCTGCTGCTGGCGATGCTCGTGCTCTGGCTGATTCGGCGGCGCAGGGCGAAAAAGCAATCAACATAATAAATAGGAGGCAGATTATGCTGACAATCGAACAGCTTTACGACCTTAACCACACATTGGCGGCGGATTACCTGCGGCAGTTTACCTATCCGTGGGAGGCGCTTGCGGGCATCAAGGCGGAAATCCTGCGCATCGGCGCGGCGCTTGACCCGGCGGAATACACCGAAATCAGCGAGCACGTCTGGGTGCACAAAACCGCGACGGTTGCGCCGACGGCGTATCTGGGTGCGCCCTGCATCATCGGCGCGCGGACGGAAGTGCGGCATTGCGCGTTCATCCGCGGCAGTGCGCTGGTAGGGGCAGACTGTGTGGTCGGCAACTCTGTGGAGCTGAAGAATGTGATTCTTTTTGATCATGTGCAGACGCCGCACTACAACTACGTCGGCGACAGCATCCTCGGTTATTGCAGCCACATGGGGGCAGGGTCGATTACCAGCAACGTGAAGAGCGACAAGACGCTGGTGACGGTTCGCGGCGCAGGCGAAAGCATGGCAACCGGCTTGAAGAAAATGGGCGCAATGCTTGGCGACTATGTGGAAGTCGGCTGCAACAGCGTGCTGAACCCCGGCACGGTTATCGGGCGGGAGAGCCAAATCTACCCGCTGAGCTGCGTGCGTGGTGAAGTGCCCGAAAGAAGCATCTGGAAAACTGGCGGCGTGGTGGTGAAGAAGCAATGATTCAGCCGATTGTGAGAGATGTGATGTTCCTGTCCTGCAAGAGCCAGATGGCGACGGCGGAGGATTTGCCCGTTGCGCGTGACCTCGCGGATACCCTGCGCGCCCATGCGCACGAGTGCGTCGGCATGGCGGCGAACATGATTGGCGTCCGCAAGCGCATCATTGCGGTGATGGCGGGGAAAACCGTGCTGGTGATGCTTAACCCGGTCATCACGGATCGCCAGATTCCCTTCGCAGCGCAGGAAGGGTGCTTGTCGCTGGACGGCGAGCGCCCGTGTTTGCGGTATCAGCAGATTTTGATGGAATATCAGGATGAGCAGCTGCAGCGGCATGTGCAGCGGTTCTCTGGTTTCACCGCGCAGGTGATTCAGCATGAGGTGGATCATTTGGAAGGCATCATTATTTGAGGTGAGGACATGACTATCACACAAACGCTCTGTCAGGAGTTCCAAACCGCCCCGTGGCAAATCGACGCCGTCATTCGCCTGCTTGACGAGGGCTGCACGCTGCCGTTTATCGCGCGTTACCGCAAGGAACAGCACGGGTCGCTGGATGACCAGAAGCTGCGTGAAATCAGCGAACGGCTGACGGCGCTGCGGGCGCTCGAAGCGCGTCGGCAGGAAATCAGTGAAAGCCTGCAAAAGTTAGATGTCTGGACGGAGAAGCTGCAAAGCGACCTCGATGCTGCCGCGACATTGGCGCAATTGGAGGATATTTATCGCCCGTACCGCCCGAAGCGCCGCACCCGCGCGTCCATTGCCAAGGAGAAGGGGCTGGAGCCGCTCGCGAACGCGCTGATGCTCCAGCAGCGGAACATGATGGCGCCGGAAACCATCGCCCTGCGCTATGTGAACGCGGAGAAGGGCGTCGAAACGGCGGAGGATGCCCTGCAAGGCGCGATGGACATCATCGCCGAGGTCGTCAGCGACGATGCCGCCGTCCGCACGAAGCTCAAAACGTACTACCATCAAACGGCGATGGTCGCGACGGTCGCGGCGAAAGACGAGGACAGCACCTACCGCATGTACTACGACCACCGTGAGCCGCTGCGCCTGATGCCGTCACACCGGGTGCTGGCGATGAACCGCGGGGAGAAGGAGGGCTTCCTCAAAGTCGCGCTGGACGTGGACAAGGAGAAGGCACAGCAGCTCGTGCGCTACGGCTTCGTGCAGCAGACGGGCAGCCCGGCATGCAAGTACGTCGCGCAGGCGTGCGACGACGCGTATACGCGGCTGATTGCGCCGTCGCTGGACACGGAACTGCGCGCGGAATTGACCGACAAGGCGAGTGCCGCGGCGATTCGCGTGTTCGCGCTGAACCTGCGCCCGCTGCTGATGCAGCCGCCGGTGCGCGGGAAGGTCGCGATGGGGCTTGACCCCGGCATCCGCACGGGCTGCAAGGTCGCGGTTGTGGACGAAACCGGGCGCGTGCTGGATACGGGCGTCATTTTCCCACTGCCCAGCCACGGCAAGGTTGCGCAGGCGAAGGAAACCGTCAAGCGCATGATCCAGAAGCACCACGTCGGCATCGTCGCCATCGGCAACGGCACGGCGGGGCGCGAGACAGAGCAGTTCTTCGTCGAGGTGATGAAGGAGCTGGCGCTGGGCGACGCGCTCAAATACATGGTCGTCAGCGAGGCGGGCGCGTCGGTGTATTCCGCGTCGAAGCTGGCGGCGGAGGAGTTCCCGCAGTTTGATGTCAGTCTGCGTTCGGCGGTGTCGATTGCGCGGCGGCTGCAGGATCCGCTGGCGGAGCTGGTCAAAATCGATCCGAAGGCGATTGGCGTAGGACAGTATCAGCATGACCTGAAAGCAGCGGAACTGGACGCGGCGCTGGGCGGCGTGGTCGAGGACTGTGTGAACAGCGTCGGCGTGGACGTGAATACGGCGAGCGTGTCGCTGCTGAGTTACGTTGCGGGCATCAACACGACCGTCGCGAAGAATATCGTGGCGTACCGCGAGGAAAACGGCGCGTTTACGACCCGTGCGCAGCTGAAGAAAGTGCCGCGCCTTGGGCCGAAAGCCTTCGAACAGTGCGCAGGCTTCCTGCGCATTCCCGGCGGCAAGGACTTGATGGAGAACACAGGCGTTCACCCGGAAAGCTACGACGCGGCGCGCGCACTTTTGAAGCACTTTTCGCTCACACCGGCGGAGGCGGTCGGCAAGCTGCTGACCTTGGCGGACGCGGAGGGGTTCGCAGCGCTGGCGAAGCAGCTGAATGTGGGCGAACCGACCCTGCGCGACATTGCGGCGGAGCTGTCCCGTCCCGGCCGCGACCCGCGCGATGAGCTGCCGCAGGTGCTGATGCGCAGCGACGTGATGGATTTGAAGGACTTGCAGCCCGGCATGGAGCTTCGCGGCACGGTGCGCAACGTGACCGACTTCGGCGCGTTTGTGGACATCGGCGTTCACCGCGACGGCTTGGTGCATATCAGCCAGATGGCGCAGCGCCGCGTGAATCATCCGAGCGAAGTCGTACGAGTCGGCGACATCGTGACCGTGTGGGTGCTGGAAGCGGATGCGAAAACGAACAGAATTAGTCTGACAATGCGTCCGCCGGCGAAAGGGTAAGGCAATTTCTCAACAACCAAAAGCACACAAACTAAAAAACTAACATAACAGACTTGTAACATCCGAAGGGGCGCCGAAGGCTTCCAAAGGGCGATCGGAAAGCCCTTTGGTCGCTCCCGAAGGAGCGAAATCCCTGCGTAACAATCCAATCCTATAAGCAATAGGAGGAAAATTCATGCAAAACATGCGAAAATGGATTGCGCTATTCTTGACCATGCTGCTGCCGGTGCTTCCGGCAGCCGCCGAGGAGGAATCAACCATGCTGACAGGCAAAACAGCGACGGAAATCGTTGAGATGATGGGTTTCGGGTGGAATCTGGGCAATACGCTGGACGCAACCGGCGGCAATACCGCGGATGTGACCGCGCAGGAGCAGTCGTGGGGGAACGCGAAAATCACCCCGGAACTGATGGTGCGCGTGAAGGAAGCGGGTTTTGACACCATCCGCATTCCCGTGACTTGGTACCGCTATACCTCGGACGATGGGACGTACACCATCCGCGAGGACTTCCTTCATCATGTCCGCGAAGTGGTCGAGTGGGCGCGAGAGGCGGACTTGTTCGTCATCCTCAATGTGCACCACGAAGCGTGGATTAACGAGCCGAATTTCGCGGCGGACGCGGAGAAAATCGGCGAGCAGCTGACGGCAATGTGGCGGCAGATTGCGGACACCTTCGCCGACTTTGACCAGCATGTGATTTTCGAGGGCATGAACGAGCCGCGCGCGCAGGGTACGAACTATGAGTGGAGCGGCAACGCGGCGTGCTACGCTGCCGTCAACTACCTCAACCAAGTGTTCGTGAACACCATCCGCAAGGACGCCAAGGGCTGCAACGCCGAGCGCTGCCTGATGATTCCGGGCTACGCGGCGACCAGCTCCCCGGCGGGCACGGCGGCGATTGCCCTGCCGACGGTGGATGGCGAAGCGGCGGCAAACATCATCGTGTCTGTGCATTCGTATGACCCGCAGACCTTCTGCCTGCAGGATACGCAGACGACGTTCGACCCGGAGAAGGATGGCACGAAAATCAACCGCGTGTTCGAGAACATCAAGGAAACCTTCCTTGACCGGGGGATTCCGGTCGTGATGGGCGAAACGGGTGCGACGAACACGAATGGCAATCACGACGAGCGCGCGAAGTGGGCGTACTGTGTCGCGCAGAATGCCCAGCGCTACGGCGTGCCGATTGTCATCTGGGATAATGGGAACAATCAGACGTCCGGCGGTGAGTGCCACGCCTGGATTCGCCGCGCGGTGAATCCGAAGCTGCGCAGTCAGGCGACGAGCGTGGTGTACCCGCAGGTGCTGGACGCGCTGTGGGAGGGCAAGAACAGCGCAGCATGGGGCAGTGCGCTGACGGAAGTGCGCGCGGAGGCGGACGAGAGCATCCTCTGGGCGAACGCCGACGGCTTGACGAGCCAGAAGGAATGGGATTCCTCCTACATCCAGCTCGAAGCGAAAATAGAGTGGTTCGCGGACGGCGCACGCATTGGCATTCGCTATTCCGGCGCGGGTATGCCTAAAATCGTGCTGGACAGCGCGGAAAAGAGCGTCTGGTGGATTCCAGTGGACGCGGCGAGCGTCGAACAGAACGCGGACGGTACGAAAACCGCGTGGTTCACGAGCGAAATCCTGCTGGCGGAAATGCGCAAAAACGGCGTTGATAGCCCTGCACAGCTGCAAAACTGTTATGTCATCGCGACGAACGGGAAGATTACCGCTTACCGCATCAAGGTGGAGGGCATGGCGACGGCGCAGACGACCTACCATGTGAACGGCAGCGCGATTCATCAGGCGGATTTGCCGGATGCCCCGACCTACCCGCACATGACCTTCTGCGGCTGGTACACCACGCCGGATTATCAGCCCGGCACGGAAGTCACGGGCGCAAGCGGCGCTTCGGACGCATGGGCGAAGATGGCGCTGGACATGAGCGTCATTAAGTAACAAAGGAGTCAATAGCGTTGGATTTTGAATATCTGCTGTTTTTGCAGAACCTCCGGGCGGAAGCGCCGAACTTCATCAACAGCTTGCTGCTCTTCATTTCGGAATTTGCCGCCGGGTCGCTGCCGGTTGTCATTATTGTCGTATTCTACTGGTGCATCGACAAGCGCACCGGGCAGCGGATGGGGCTGTGCTTCGCGGGTGCAACGATGGTGACGCAGCTCATCAAGAATATCGCGTGCGTCTATCGCCCGTGGAAGCAGGATGCGCGGCTGCAAATCGCCCCGGAAGCGGCGGCAACGGCAACAGGCTACTCGTTCCCCAGCGGACATGCGACATTGGCAGCGTCCTTTTACGGAAACCTCGCGGCATACCTGAAAAAGTACAGCAAATGGTGGATTCTGCCGTGCGTGCTGCTGACGCTGCTGACGGCGTTTGCCCGCAACTGGCTCGGCGCGCACACGCCGCAGGACGTGCTGGTTGGGATGATGATTGCGCTGGTCGTGCTGCTGCTGTCAAAATACCTGCTGGACTGGGCGGACGGCGGCAAGAACCGCGACTGGCTGCTGGCGACTATCGGCGTCATCCTGTCTGCCGCGATGCTGATTTACACCAGCGTGAAGCCGTATCCGATGGATGTGCTGCCGGACGGAACGCTGCTGGTTGACCCGTGGGACATGGTGACGGACTGCTACAAGGCGGCGGGGGCGATGATGGGCTTCTGCCTTGGCTGGGTGCTGGAGAGGCACTTTGTCGGTTTTGATGCAAAGGGTGCGGGCAAGGCGCGCATGATTCGCGGCGTGGTCGGCGTAGCGCTGCTGCTGGCGGTGCGGAAGGGAATGAAGGCGGCGGGTAATCTGCTGCTGGATGCGCACTGGCTGGGCTTTGCAGAGATGTTCGGGCTGATGCTGTTCGCGATTGTGCTGTATCCGGCACTGTTTCAGTGGGCGGAGAGAAGGAAAAGCAAATCATGAAATTGGGTGCTTCGGGCGAAAATGGCTCGGAGCGCCTTTTTTGTGTACGCATTTTGTGCATGAACGCATATGTGCCGGGATATGATAGGAATACGCACCCGGAAAGGATGCAGGAAAGAGAGGAAAGACGCATGGAAGAACGCAAATGTGTCGGTTGGCAGGAACAGGAGACGTCCCGCCTGTTTTCCGCTGTGCAGGCGGCGCGGGGCAGCGGCGCACCGCTTCGGCAAGTGTTCGAGGACTTATCCGTGGACTTGGGACGCAAGCCCAACAGCATCCGCAACTACTATTACGCCTGTTTGCGGAATCAGGAGCAGAATACGCCGCGCGTACAAGCGTTCATTCCCTTCACGGAGGCGGAGACGCATGACCTCTTGCGTCAGGTGCTGACGGGCTGCGGGCAGGGCATGAGCGTCCGCGCGTGTGTCATGCGGATGGCAGACGGCGACCACAGCCGGATGCTGCGCTATCAGAATAAGTACCGCGCGATTTTGAAGCATCATCCGGAGATGATTGCGCAGGTGCGGCAGGAGCTGCTGGCAGAGGGCGTTGCTGCGCCCGCGCAGGGGAAGAATCCGCCTGATGAGGCAGAGAACCGCGCCGCGTCCCAGATGATGGCGGAACCGTGCGTGCTGAAAATGCTGGAAGGCATGAAGGAACTGCTTCAGCGGGCGTCGGCGGCGGAGGAAAAGGAGCAATTGCAGCGTTCGCTCGATCGAATGCGCGTGGAGCAGGATTTGCGGCGGATTGCGTGGGAGAAGGATTATGACGCGGCTGTGCAGCAGATTCGGGAGATGCGGGCGTGCTTGGAAAGCGTTCGTAATTCGCTGGACGGGGAGAAGCGCTGCGATGTGGAGGATTGCCTTGCGAAAGCCGCCGCGTTTGCCCAATAAACACGCGGGAGAAGCCTGAACGTGTCACCGACTGAATCGCGTGTAAGGGCTAAGGTGGAGGACTTCGGCACGCTTCATTCGCCCCTTGCGTTCCCCCGAAAAATGCGGTATACTGTCCTTGTAAAGGGGGCATCCACATGGAAATCGGAATTCGGCTGCATGATACGGCGGGGAGTAATTTGGAGGAACACCTGCGTAACGCAAGGGAGCAGGGGTTTTCCTGTGTTCATATCGCGATGAGCAAGGTCGTGCCGGGGTTTAAGATGGCGGATGCGCCGGAGCTGCTGACGGACGCGCTGGCGGATGAGGTGCGCGGGCTGCTGGAGAAGTACAATCAGCGGTGCGTGCTGCTGGGGTGCTATTTGAACCTGTGCAGCCCCGATTTGTCGGCGCACGAGCGCACGCTGATGAATTATCGTGCGCATTTGCGGTTCGGCAAAAAAATCGGCGCGCTGATGGTCGGCACGGAAACCGGCGCACCCAATATCGGTTACAAATCCTTCCCGGAGTGCCGGACGGAGGAGAGCCTGCGCCTGTTTATTGAGCGCGTGAAGCCCGTCGTCCGCTGGGCGGAGGAAGAGGGCATGATGCTTGCTATCGAGCCGGTCACGCGGCACATCGTCTGCACGGCGGAAAGGTGCCAGCGGGTGCTGGCGGAGGTGCACTCCGAAAACCTGCGGGTTATTCTGGACGCAGTGAACCTGCTCGACCGCGAGAACGTCCACCAGGCGCAAGAAGTTGTGACGGATGCGATTGCGCGTCTGGGGGATTCCGCCGAGCTGCTGCACATCAAGGATTTCCTGCCCGATGGTACGGACGAGTGCGCATGGGCGCGGCAGAATATCGCGAATGTCAACATGTTTGATGGGCTGCTGTCGATTGCGCCGGGGCTGGGGCAGATGGATTACCGCCCGCTGATGCAGCTCGCGAAACGCCGGAATCTGCCGATGACGCTGGAAAACACAAATCCGCAGAACGCGGTGTCGGCGCGCCAGACACTCGAAAAGACGCTGGAGGAATGCTGAATGGCAATGGATTTGCGGCGCCTGATGAGCCTGCTGCGCCAGTGTATGCAGCGCTACGATATGGTGTCGGCGGGGGATAAAATCGCGGTCGGACTGTCCGGAGGCAAGGATAGCCTGACGCTGCTGATGGGGCTGAAGCACCTCCAGCGGTTCTATCCCGTGCCGTACGGGCTGTGCGCGATTCACGTCGGCAGCGGTGCGCCGGGCAGCGAGGCAGACGTGGAGACGATGCGGCAGTTCTGCGAAGGATTAGACGTGCCGTTCTATTTTGTGGATGCAAAGGTGTACCAGATTGTGTTTGAAATCCGCAAGGAGAAGCACCCGTGCAGCCTGTGCGCCAAGCTCCGGCGCGGCGCGCTCAACGACAAGGCAATGGCGCTGGGATGCAATAAAATCGCGTATGCGCACCATCAGGACGACTTCATCGAAACGAGCCTGATGAACCTGATGCTGGAGGGGCACTACGACTGCTTCCCGCCCGTGACGCACCTCGACCGCACGAACCTGCAAGTCCTTCGCCCCATGCTCATGGTCAAGGAGCGCGACGTGATTGGCTTTGCACGGAGGGAGAATCTGCCTGTTGTCAAGAATCCATGCCCTGCCGATGGGCATACGCGCCGGCAGGATGTGAAGGACTTCATCCGGCGCAGTCGCGACGTCTTTCCGCAGGGACGCGAATGCCTATATGCGTCGCTGCTGGACTATTTCGACCGAAATGTGACGAAAAATGCAAAAAAACGGGTAAAAATCCTCCAAAAACGATATTTTTGGTGAAAAACAACAAAAGCTTTCGAAAAAAATACGAAAAAATGGCGCATTTAGCCGAAAAAAATGTACAAAACGCCCGAAAACAGGGAAGTAACGCTGTAATGATGACAAGTAACCTACTTGACACCATCCGAAAGTAGTGTATAATGGACAATATACGTTGGTATAGGTGACTGATTGCGGGGATGCGGTTCGTCCACTTGCCGATGTATAAGAATGGCTAAAGTGTCACTAAGAACCGAATTTGGCAGATATGAAATGTCCTCCGACGCAAAATTATCGGGGGGGGGTATTTTGTCTGCCGATTTTGCAACCTCTGGTTTCACACCGCCCGATGGAAAGTAGGACAAGCCGATGATTACCATGCAGGAAATGGAGAAGGAGCTGGCCATTTACCGCAAGAACTTTACCGCGGTTCGCCTCATCAGCGAGGCAGATATCTTGCGTACAATTGAAGCGCGCAAGCACAATCCGGCTTCACGCGCCTGCCCCTGCCGGGATGGGCGGATGACATCGCAGGGATGCCGAAACTGCATCGTTCTCCGGGCGTACATGGAGAAATGCAAGAAAATCAAGCTCGAATATGATGACCCGAATGTTTATCAGGTGACAGCGCGTTACCTGCATGTCGAGGGCGGGCGTTATGTGCTGGAACTGGTGCAGAAACTTGACGACGACATGATGATTGACGCCGAGTCGGGCGAGAAGCTTGCCAATCGCCTGTCCAGTTATGAGGACAAGCTGTACCACGATGCGCTCACGGGGACGCTCAACCGCCGCTATTACGAGGAACACATGTGCAAAACCGTCTATGAGGCGGGCATTGCCATGATTGATGTGGATAACTTCAAACTTTATAATGATGTTTTCGGGCATCGCGCGGGCGATGTTGTGCTGGAGACGATGGCGCAGTCCGTTAAGCTGCATACCGCGAGCGGCGATCTGCTGGTGCGCCTGGGCGGAGACGAGTTCCTGCTGGTTATGCCCGGCATCCCCGCTGACCGCCTGTACAGCCGCCTGCTGCAAGTGAGCGAGGCGGTGCACAATACGCCTGTGCCGGGGTACACGAATCTGCAAATTTCGATTAGCATCGGCGGTGTGATGGGCAATGGCCGCCTGCTGGAAACTGCCGTGGAGCAGGCCGACCAGCTGATGTATCAGGCGAAAACGCATACGAACATGGTTATGACGGAGATGATGCTGGCGCAGTCGTCGGAGCAGGAGAATGAGCTGCACGCGCGGAAAGAACGCATCCTGATTGTGGATGACTCGGAGTTGAACCGCGCGCTGCTGACGGAAATGCTGGAGGACGACTACGAAATTCTGGAAGCTGCGAACGGGCAGGAGTGCATGGACATTCTGAACGCGGGCAGCGATAAAATTTCGCTGATGCTGCTGGATCTGCTGATGCCTGTGATGGACGGCTTCGAGGTGCTGGCGTCGATGAACCGCAGCCACATGCTGGAAAATCTGCCGGTTATCATGATATCCAGCGAGGACTCGGACGCTTTTATCCGCCGCGCCTACGAGCAGGGCGTGAGCGACTACATCAGCCGCCCGTTCGATGCGAAAGTAGTCTATCGGCGCGTCTACAACACCATTAAGCTGTACGCCAAGCAGCGTCGCCTGGTGTCAATGGTCACGAGCCAAATCCTCGAAAAAGAAAAGAACAACATGCTGCTGATTAACATCCTGAGCCATGTGGTGGAGTTCCGGAACGGTCAAAACGGCTCGCATGTGCAGCATATGCGGCAACTGTCGGAGCGGCTTCTGGAGACGCTATGCGCCAAAACCGACCGCTACCGCCTGACCCCGCAGGATTGCAACCTGATTGCCCTTGCGTCGTCAATGCATGATATTGGTAAAATCGCCATTGACGCAAAAATTCTGAATAAACCCGGCAAGCTGACGCCGGAAGAGTTCGAGCAGATGAAGCAGCACACGATTCTTGGCGCGAAGATGCTCGACGACCTTGCGGCGCACCACAACGAGAAGCTGGTGCGCACGGCCTGCGACATTTGCCGCTGGCACCACGAGCGCTATGATGGGCATGGCTATCCCGACGGTCTGGTGGGGGACGAAATCCCGATTTCGGCGCAGGTCGTTTCGCTGGCGGATGTGTACGATGCACTCATCAGTGAGCGCGTCTACAAACCCGCGTACAGCCACGAACAGGCGATGGCTATGATCCTGAACGGCGAGTGCGGCGTGTTTAATCCGCTGCTGATTGAGTGCCTGAAGGAACTTCAGGAGACGCTGCGGCGCGAGCTTGAAGTGGCGCCGTTTGACGCGAAGCGCGAAAAAGCACCGGGCGACGGCAAAAAAACTGTAGAATCCAAAGAATAAAAGACGACCCGACTGCCGGCAATATCGGCGGTCGGGTCGATTGATTTACCATTGGTTAACGTGTACGCGGTTTTCTTCGTAGCGGCTGGGGCGCACTGCGCGCATGTCGATATCCTCCGCCGGATAGCCGAGCGCGAGTATCGAGTGCGGTACAATCGTCTCCGGCAGCTGGAAAATTGCCGCCTGCCGCTTCACGCGCGTTTCGTCCGGCCAAGTGCCAAGCCAGACCGATCCGATGCCGAGGTCGTTCGCCGCTAACGTCATGTTCTGCGCGGCAATCGCGGCGTCAATCACCCAGAAATCCGGCGCGGGCGGAAAAGCGCGGTCGAGGTCGCCACAGACAAGAATCGCCGCCGCTGCCTGATTCAGCATCCGCGCGACGCGCCCGTTCGCTTCTGCCATCTGCGCGAGCTTTTCCCGGTCGGTTACGACAATGAACGCCCATTCGCGGGCGTTGACGGCGCACGGCCCGCTCATCGCGGCTTCGAGAATGGTGTGGAGTTTGTCGGGTTCAATCGGCTTGTCGGCAAATTTGCGCACGCTGCGGCGGGTGAGGATGTTCTGCATGGTTTCCATGGAAATTAGGCTCCTTTCAATGATATATAGTGTGCTTTTTGCATTGCGCGGGAGTTTCGCCTCTGCGGACGAGATTCTACTGCGACCAATAAAGTTCCATGAGAAAATGTCAGCAGCGGAAGCATACGCTGCCATCCTCAGCATAACACATTTGTGTGCGCAAGACAACGCGCACCACCGAAAAAAATCGCGGGTGGAAAATTGTGCAGCCGCGAAGTTTCCCGGCAGGTCATGTACAAATGGGAAAGAATGTGGTATAATAAAACATGAGCCGCGAGGAACGGCTCGGAAAGGATGAAACACCAATGCTCGATCAGAACGTTGCACGGGAAGTATTGCAGGAAGCGGTACGTACCGGCGGTGATTTCGCTGAAATTTTCATGGAAGACCGCATTGACCACGCAATGGGGATGCGCTCTCATAAGCTGGAAAGCGCGACGACAAGCCGGACGCACGGCGCGGGCGTGCGCGTGTTCAGCGGTACGAATGCGATTTATGCCTACACCAACGATACCAGCCGGAAAGGGCTGATGAACTGTGCGCGTCAGGCGGCGGCTGCGGTGCGCGGCGGCAAGGGCTGCGTCGTTGCGCCGTTCAAGCCGTGGGATGCCTCCCGCCCGGAAGAAATTCTGCTCCTGCCGACTGACGTCAAGGCGGCACTCAAGGCGGAGAAGCTCCGCGCGGCGGAAGCGGCGGCGCGCAGCATTTCCCCGGAAATTGTGCAGGTGATGGCGAATTATGGCGACCATGTGCAGGATGTGTGCATCTGCAATACCGAGGGCGTGTTCGTGACCGACCGCCGTGTGCAGACGCGCCTGCGCGTGAGTGCGATTGCCAGCAACGGCACGGAGAATCAGTCCGGCAGTGATGCGCCCGGCGCGTCCATGGGCTTTGAATTGTTCGACACGCGCGTGAATGCGGAAGAATCAGGAAAAATCGCCGCCCAGCAGGCCGTGACGATGCTTCATGCACCGGTCTGCCCCGCGGGTGTGATGCCCGTCGCGATTGACAACGGCTTCGGCGGCGTTATCTTCCACGAGGCGTGCGGCCATTCTCTGGAGGCTACCAGCGTGGGCATCGGCGTGAGCGAATTCTGCGGCAAGCTCGGCCAGCAGATTGCGTCGCCCATCGTGACCGCCATCGACGACGGCACGCTTGTCAACAACTGGGGTCAAATCCATGTGGACGACGAAGGCACGCCCAGCCAGCGCACGGTGCTGATTGAGAACGGCATTTTGAAGAGCTACATGGTTGACCGCCTCGGCAGCCGCCGGATGAATCACCCGATTACCGGCTCCTCCCGCCGCGAAAGCTATGCCTATGCTCCCACGAGCCGTATGCGCTCCACCTTCATCGCCCCCGGCAATGACAGCAACGAGGAAATCATCGCGTCGATGGGCGACGGTCTGTACGCGCGCAAGATGGGCGGCGGCTCGGTCAACCCGGCGACGGGCGAATTCAACTTCTCCGTGGCGGAAGCGTATCTGGTGCGCGACGGCAAGATTGCCCACCCGGTGCGCGGCGCGTCCCTGATTGGGCGCGGCAGCGAAATCCTGATGAAGATTGACCGCGTTGGCAAAGAACTGGAACTGTCGCAGGGCATGTGCGGCTCCAAGAGCGGCAGCGTCCCGACCGACGTCGGTCAGCCGATGATTCGCGTCAGCAGCATCACCGTGGGCGGCCGCTAAGGAGGAAAAGCAGATGAAAGTCAACGAATTTTTGAATGAGGTGCTTGCTGCTGCGAAGGCGGCGGGCATTGATCCGGCGGAAGTATATTATCACGGCGGCGACAGCTTCAACGTGAGCGCACTGGACGGCGAAATCAGCGACTACAAGGTGGCATCCTCGTGCGGGGTGTCCCTGCGCGGCATGTTTGGCGGCAAGATGGGCAGCGCGTCCACCGAGGCGTTCGACGCTGATGCCGTCCGCCAGCTGATTGACGGTGTGAAGGAATCCGCCACCCTGCTGGAAACCGACGAGCAGGACGAGATTTTCGCGGGCGAAGAGCGCTATCCGACCATCGAGAAGGAAGAAAGCGATGTCGCGACGACGAGCGCTGAAGCGAAAATTGAGAAGTGCCTGAAGCTGGAAGCCTTGGCGAAAGCCGCTGACCCGCGCATTGTTCGCGTACCGAGCGCAATGGTCGCGTCCTCCAGCAGCGAAGTCATCCTGCGCAACAGCTATGGGCTGAATTTGCAGGATTCCGGCAGCTACTTCTTCTCCTACACCAGCTTGGTTGCGAAGGACGGCGCGTCCACCGCGGTCAATGGCAAGGTGGCTGTGTCCAGTCGCTTTGACGGCATTGACCCGGAGAAAACTGCTGCGGATGCGGCGAAAGAAACGCTGTCCCAGTTGAACGCTTCTCCCGTGCCGACAGGCGAATACCGCGTGATTTTCCGCTATGACGCCATGCAGAGCCTCTTGCAGACGTTCTGGGGCGTGTTCTCGGCGGAGAATGCCCAGCAGAACCTGTCCCTCTTCGCAGGCAAGGAAGGGGAAAATGTTGCGGCGGACGTCGTGACCATCGTTGATGACCCGCTGATGAAGGGCGGCTTGGCGACGAGCGCGTTCGACGGCGAGGGCAGCGCCAGCCGCACGAAGAAGGTCGTAGACAGCGGCAAGCTGACGACCCTCCTGCACGACCGCAAGACGGCGCGCAAGCAGGGCGTATCTTCCACCGGCAATGCCGCGCGCGTGGGCGGACGCATCATGGTTGCGCCGACGAACCTGTACATTGCCGCGGGCGAGAAGTCGCTGGATGAACTGATGGCGGACGTGGGCAACGGCGTGGTGATTACTGAACTGGCGGGGCTGCACGCGGGCGCGAATCCCTCCAGCGGCGATTTCAGCCTGCTCAGCAAGGGCTACACCATTGAGAATGGCAAGCGTGGCCGCGCCGTGGAGCAAATCACGGTGGCGGGCAACTTCTACCAGCTGCTGAAGAGCATCTGCGCCGTCGGCAGCGACCTGACCTTCGAGGGCAGCAGCATCGGCAGCCCGTCTGTGGACGCTGGCACGCTCAAAATCTCCGGCTAATCTGTTCTATCAAGGGGAAGCGCGGCATTTTCGCCCGTTTCCTCTTTTTTTGATTTTCGCCAACCAAACCGATGAATGCGGCGTCTAATGATATGGGGAATCCCCAGCAACGGGAAAGACTGCTAACAGTAGGGCGCAGGTGATTCATTCCCCTCTGCTCGCTCCCACAGGAGCGCCCCCCTGCGCAACACAATAAAGGGAACACTCCCGCGAATCGCCCCCCAAAATCAGAAAGGAGGCGCAACCGCAATGACCGAACAGCAGCTTCGCGAGAAGCTCCAATTCGCCTACGGAACCATGCCGGACACCACCCGCGCAGCTTTTGAGCATTCGCTGACGCACCACCGTGCGCCGGAAACACACCGAAACATCGGTTTGAGCCGGACGATGCGCATCGTCATCACCGCTGTGCTGATGGCGCTGATGCTGACGGCGGTTGGCGTGGCGGCGGCGCGGTTCTTCAGCGTCATCGACGTCCACCCCGCGCAGGACGGCACGGAAGGGGACTATCAGGCGCATTATCTCGCGCTGGAGGAGCGGTATGACAGCGATTTGCTGTCTGTGTCAGTCAACGACGCCGTGTACGACGGCAGCGTGCTGGCTTTCACGATGGAGATGGCGGCAAAAACGGACGACGTGCTGGCGGTGGAAGTGCGCATATGCGGCGAATGCGACGGCAAAATGTACCGTTTTGACCCGCTGGATGTCTACGGCGGCGAGTTCCAAAGCCTGCTGATGCTGCCCGACCTCGGCGGCACATTCGATGGAGAAAAGTACGCTGCGGAAGGCATTCTGCTCGACGAAAATGGGCAGATGCCGCCGGAAGGAAAGACGATTGCGTGGACAATCGAAATCGACGTGCTGAAAGCTGTCTGGCAGACGGAAACCATGCCGGATGACCTGTATGAAGCGCTCAGCGAAGAGAACGACGTGGCGCACTACATCCGTGAACAGGCGGAGCAGCACATCATCACGCTGACGGGCGCGGGCGTGGAGGATTACCTGCTGGAAATGTGCGGCGCGGGCTGGGACGAGATAGAACAGATGTCCAAGGCGGATTTGCTCCTGCGCTGCGGCGGCTTCGAGCGCGCGGAAACATATACCGTGGCGTTTGCGACGGAAGGGAACACGCAGTACGTTCACCCGGAATTGGCTGGCTTGCGGATTCCGCTGGACGGGTACACGGCGGTTGTGGACTATGTGCGCGCATCGTTCCTCGGCGGGTGCGTGGTGCTGCACTGCGAAGCGCCGAATGGAACGGCACTGCCGAATGGGACGGCACTGCCGGATGTGTGGCGAATCTACCGCAACGACGAGCAGAATCCGGCGGGTGAAGCGGGATGGGCGCGCGCGTCGGGCTATGCGGGCGTGCCGGGCGGCGTGGTGGATGTGAATCAGCCGTCCATCTGCCTGTACTTTGCACCGTGCGCGGATTTGACGAGCTTGCGCATCGTGCCAGAAGGCGAAGCGGGCTTCACGCTGAATTTGTCGGGAGAGAAGGGGACGGAATGAACGAAGCGACATGGATCGAAAAGATGCGCGCGGTTGAGGGAACACTCCACCATGTGACCTGCGCCATGCTGCGCGAGGAGTATGACCGCCGGGATGCGATGCAGGAGACGGCGCTGCGGGCGTGGGAGAAGCAGTCGACGCTGCGCAGGGAGGAATATTTCGGCACATGGGCGGTGCGCATCTGCATCAACGTGTGCAAGGACATCCGCCGGAAGAGCAAGCCCGTTATGTCCACTGACGACGTGCCGGAAATCCCCGCGCCGCAGGGGGATACGGACTTCCGCCTGATGCTGGACAATCTGCCCGATACGCTGCGCCTGCCGGTCGTGTTGTACTATCTGGACGGGCTGACGGTCGCGGAAACCGCGCAGACACTGGGCGTTCCGGTGGGCACGGTGAAATTCCGGCTGCATCAGGCGCGGAAAAAGCTGCGCGTGGAGCTGGACGCCCCGGAGGGAGAGGGGGCAAACGTGCAATGACCGAGCGGGAACTGCGGGAGAAGCTGCAATCCGCCTACGGAAACATGCCGGACGCAACCCGCGCCGCCTTTGAGCATTCGCTGACGCACCACCGAGTGGAAACGCGCAATTCCGTCCGGATGAGCCGGAGAATGCGGACGATTGTCACGCTTGCCCTCATGCTGATGATGCTCACGGCGGTCGGCGTAGCGGCGGCGAAACTGGCGAGCGTGACGGACTATCCGCCGCCGTCGGGGCTGACACCGGAATACATGTCACATTTGGTCGCGCTGAACGAAGCCTACGACGGCGATTTGCTCACGCTGTCCGTCAATGACCTTGTGTTTGACGGCACGACGGTCGAAGTTGCCATGAACGTGCAGCCCAAGGCGGGCAAGCGGGTTTTTATGGACATGGAAGTCACGGCGGAGTGTGCCGGGCGGGCGTACACACTGGAAATTGAGGGCTGCGGGGGCGGCGATTTCATGAGCGGCATGTTCCTGCCGGATGGAACGGGCAGCTGGAGTGACTCGCCATTTGGGTTCGACGGTGTGCTCTGGGATGATGATATGCAGTCGCCGCCGGAAGGCGTGCCGATTGCGTGGACGATGACGTTCGAGCTGCTTCAGCCAGTGTGGAAAGTGGAATATCTGCCGGATGCGCAGTATCAGGCGCTCTTGGCGGGCGGAGCGGACACGCTCGAAGCCTATGTGCAGAACAACTGGCGGAAGCAAATCATCACCGTGACGTATGGCAGTCTGGTAGAGTATCAGTATGCGGCGGAGGCGGCGATGCTGGCGGACGGCACCATTACCGAGCCGCTTTCGGGCAACCGGACGGAACAGCTGCTTTCCTGCGGCGGATTCCGGCGCGCGGACACAATCATCGTGCAGTTCACAACGGATTTTGCGGATGATTACGCGCATCCGGAGCTGGTCGGCAAGCGCATCGGCATGGGGGACTACGACCTTGTGATTGATAATGTGAACTTGTCCTTCATGCGCGCGAACATCACCATGCACTATGAATTTTCAGCGGCGTACACCGAGGACGAAATCCGCCAAATGACGAACCTGCCGAACGCTTGGCGCGTGTATGTCAACGGGCAGACAGAAGCCGGTTACGATGCCTACGCGAATTTCCAGCAGGTCACGAACGGCGCGTACGGCGTGGATACGCCCGAACAGCTGACTGTCGGCTTCGACTTCTACCCGGCGGAGACGGACATCACGCGGCTGACGTTTGTACCGATTCGCAATATGGGAGAGAGGTGGGATGCTTGCCATCCGGATGAGGAGAAGGGGTTTACGCTGGAACTTCAGAAATGATGCGCATATTTGCATAGAAAACGCAACATATGAACAGGACATCATATTTTTTCGACTAACCATTTGCGTTTTTCCGCCAACCATGCTATAATGAGAGCGATTTAGGCAAGGAGGGCGGAATGCGTGGCGGAGGCAGAAGAGAAGCTGGAGGTAGAGGGCTGCGGTTTCCTGTGTGTGCACGAGAAAGTGGTGGAAAAAGTCCAGCACGAGCTGCCGCAGGAGGAAACGCTGCTGCGGCTGGCAGATTTGTTCAAGGTGTTCGGCGACGGGACGCGCGTGCGCATCCTGTTCGTGCTGCTGACGGCGGAGGTGTGCGTATGCGACCTCGCGAAGCTGCTGGGCATGACACAATCCGCCGTATCGCACCAATTGCGCGTGCTGAAACAGGCACGGCTGATTAAGGCGCGGCGCGACGGCAAGACCGTGTTCTATTCGCTGGCGGATGACCATGTGGCGACGCTGCTGCGGCAGGGCATGGAGCATGTCTGCGAGGGCAGCGGGGGAGAATGCGGGGAATAAACTTCATACAAAGTAAGCGGCAGGAGGCTGATTTTTTTCAGCCCCCTGCCGCGTGTTAATATCTCCTTACTGCTTCTTCAAATACGCCGTCATCATATATCCTGTGTACCCGTTGTACCGCACCTTTGTCCACGTTTTGCCCGCGGAGAGCACAACCACCGTTGACCCGTGCGGCACTTGCACCAGCACGCGTGCGGATTTCGAGCCACTGCTGCGCAGGTTCACATACGTCCCCTGCGGATGGCGGACAATGCGTGTGGAACTCGATGAGCCGGCGGAGGGAATGGAAAGGTAGTCGGTCATCATATACCCGGTTTTGCCGTCGGGCGTTTTGACCTTGCACCACTGGTCGCCCTGCGAAATCATCGTGACCACCGTGCCGTTGGAATACTTGCCTAAGCTCGTGCCGCGGGTGCTTGCCCTGCTGCGCAGATTCAGCTTGTCGCGCGGATTCGGGTTGTTGACGACCGCATAGGCTGCCTGCTGTGCTGTGGAGGAAGAACCGCTCGATGCGCTGCTTCCCGCCGCCTTCGCGCAGAGGGCTTCGCCTTCGGAACGGCGGATATGCCCCGCGCGCAGATAGTCTGAGGACATAAACCCGACGCCGCCGTTGACAGCGATTTTCCACCAGCCGTTGCCTTGCTGGAGAATCATAACGTAGGTGCAGCCGGGGATGGAAGCGAGGCTGCCGTAATTCTTGCCCGGCCCAGAGCGCAGATGAACGTTCTCCTTATTCGGCGAAATAACCATGCCGAGCTTGTCGGAGTAGACGCCGCTGCGGGTGGAGATGAAACGGGTGAGAAAATAGCCGGTCTGACCGCCGACGGAAACATAATACCAGTCGCCCGCGCGGTCGAGAATGACGCATGGCGTGCCGTCGTCGTACTTGCCGAGCACCTTGGCGGATGTGCTGGCTTCGCGGCGGAGGTTCAGGTAGCCCGCATGGGAGACGTAGCCGATTGTGCCGGTCGCATCCGCCGAAACGAGCAGGTAATCCTGACGCATCCAGCCATAGCGGCCGTCAGGTGTTTCCACCTGATAAAAGCCGTTGCTGTATCCGCGCACGGTCATCCACGTTCCCTTATTGTACGCACCCAAAACGGCGGAACTGGTAGTGGGGGCGGAGCGCAGGTTGACATTCGCCGCACCGAACACAACGCCATAACTGCTGGAATCCGCCTGCGCTGTGACACTCAGCAGGAGCAGAAGCAGCAGCGTCAGCCCTGCGAGCAGCTTCCATTTTTTCATTCGTTCTCTTCCTTTCCTCATATCATGGAAATTCATGGAAATTCCTGTGCCCTTGCGGGGAAAAAAGCGGATAGCAAAAACTTGATGGACGGTTTGCCCATCACGACAGCTTCTATTATATCAGGAAATGCAATGGAATGCAAGTTTTTCCTATGGATTCCGGCATGGAAAAAATTATTTCGGAAAAATTTGATTCCGCTGGGAACAAAACAGCAGCGTCATGCGTTTTATTCTTGCAAGGGGAAGAAAACAGCCCAAAGCTGGTTCGCTCCGCGCAAAAGGAGGAAGAACGGATGAAGAAGTTTCTGGCAGGACTGGTAAGCCTGCTGATGCTGTCGACCGCGTTTGCTGAGCCGACGATAACGCATCTGGGCTACACGGCGTATCTTGGCAGCAGCAATGAGCTGTATCTGCAGGATCCGACGGGTACGGTGCGCGTCCTGCGTTATCCGATTGCGGATATTCTTTCGATTACCGACACGGTTGTCTACTGCCGCGCGCAGGATGGCAAGCTGCTCAGCATTGCGCTGGACGGCTCGCAGTCGCTGATTATCGCGGAAGCTCCGACCGACGAGCAGGTGAATGCGCTGACGGCGAAGTCGAGTTATACGCTGACGGACGGCGTGCTGCGCAATGGCGCCACGATTGTGGATACGGGCGTGCTTGCCTTCTGCGATTTGGCGGACGAGCAGACCACGACCGCGCCGGATGAACTGCTGTACCTCAAACAGAACACGACGAACACCGCTGCCCTGATGGTGCGCACGGAGAACGTCGCGACTGCGCGGACGCTGGCGATTCTGGGCATTACCGCGCCTGTGCTGAGCATGACGGCGAACGGCGAGAACATCACCATCGTCGCATCTGACCACAGCGTCACGGTTTACAACCGCGTCGCGCTGACGACCACCAATTATCCGGCGACGTCGGAGCTGACGGAGAAAGCATCCGCCATCGGCAGCGAGCTGTTCCGCTATGCGCCCGCGGAGTCCTTTGGCTGGAACGTGGAAATCAGCGCGGGTCTGCCGGCGATTGAAGTTGTGACAGACCGCGGCAATGTGTCTGTTGCGACGGCAACGCCCGCCCCCGCGACCGTTGTGCCGACCGCAACCGCGCGTCCGACGGCGACTGTCCGCCCGACGGCTACGCCCCGCCCGACCGCAACTGCGACGGCTGCGTCCGAGTACACGCGCCTGAACTACGGCAGCAAGGGCAAGGCGGTGCGCAAGCTGCAAAACCGCCTGTCCAAGCTGGGCTATCCCGTGGGCAAGGTGGATGGCGTCTGGGGTGACGACACGCAGTTTGCGGTCAACCTGTTCCAGTCCGCCATCGGCTACACCGAGCACCGGTATGCTTCTGCTGCCATGCAGGAGAAGCTGTACTCCAAGAAAGCGCCGGTTTACGATCCCTACATGCCCCTGAAGGAAGGCAAGAAGGGAACGCCTGTCAAGCTGATGCAGCAGCGCCTGTTCGATCTCGGCTATTTCACTTCTAACGACGTGGAGAAGGAAGTTGATGGCGTGTACGGCAAGCGCACGACGGAAGCCATCAAGCTCTTCCAGACCGTCTGCGGTTATGAGGAGAAGAAAATCACCGGCGTTGCTGATGCGGATACGCTGATGCTGCTCTTCGACGAAAAAGCGCCGGTGAATCCGGGCAATGTGCAGCCGACGCCGACCAGCCCGGTGGTAATCGTCACGCCGACCCCGACGAACGTGCCGACGGCAACACCCGCGCCGACGAATGCGCCGACGGCAATCCCAGAACCGACGGAAGCGCCGACGGCAACACCCGCGCCGACGAATGCGCCGACGGCAATCCCAGAACCGACGGAAGCGCCGACCGAAGTTCCGACGGCGACGCCCGCGCCGACGAATGCGCCGACGGCGACACCCGCGCCGACGGAAGTGCCGACCGAAGTCCCTACGGCTACGCCCGCGCCGACGGAAGCCCCGACAGCAACACCCGCGCCGACGGACACGGTGGAGGTCATCACGCCTGAACCGCAGCCGTCCGAAACGGTGACGGAATAAGCAAATTTGCGCCCAATCAGCGATGGTTGGGCGTTTTTTGTGCAGAAAATTTGTAATGGAGGGAAGATATGCCGCTTTTGATGCGTTAGATAGGTGAAGACCGCAGGAAAGTGCGGCAGAAAGAAGGAAGAGACATGAGAAAGTACACGCGGATTGGAACGTTTTTGCTGGCACTTGTGATGTGCCTGACGATGCTGACGGCGCAGGCGGAAAGCAAACTGCCGTTGGAAGTTGCGGACTTGTTCACCGTGAAGGCGTGGGCACACTACGCGATTGCCGATCATCCGGGGATGCCGGAGAACAAGGCGTTCGCGGTGATGCAGGAAGAATCCGGCTACGAGGCAGTGCTGCTGGTGATGCGCAACACCAAGAGCGAAACGAACGTGCTGGTGCTGGCGGAAAAATCATCCGCACAGGCGGATTGGAAAATCACCATGCGCAACTGGGGCGCGGTGGGGCAGGGTGACGCGAACGTGCCGCAGCTGGCGGTGCTGCCGGACGGGCGCTTCGTCATCCACTACCCGAACGGCGACAGCGCGTATTTCACGCATGAAGCGAATGGCTGGCAGCTGACAAACCTGTCCTTCGGTGATACGACACAGGTGGAAGTGAGCCGCAGCGGCATGACGTTCCTCACGCTCTCGGACAACGGCAAGTGGGTCAAGACGACGGTGTCCGGCGTGGTGGAGACGGCCATGGCGCAGTTCAGCATGGATCGCTTCCCGCGGACGGTCGCGGCGGCACGCGAGCACCTGACGAATCCGCCGACGATTCCGGATTCCCCGTGGAGTTGGACGTACCCCTACGGCTTCCCGCAGCCCTCGCAGTACGCCAAACTTGCGGCAGGCAAGCAGTACGCGGTGTATTCCGCGCCGTCGGACGCCAGCTTCCGCGCGGCGAACGGCAAGGCGCTGCTGTCCACGAACGACTGGGTGCAGGTTTTCTTCGAGGAGGACGGCTATCTGCTTGTGCAGTACGCCATCAGCCGCCATCAGTACCGCATCGGGTACATCAAGGCGGATGCGGTGTCGAATTTGTCGGAAGTGGCGGAAATCGGCAGCTGGGCGAATTACCCGGCGCAAGTTCTGCGCACATCGGTGCTCACCGACGACCCGCTGAATTCCTGTGGCGCGGTGATGACGCTGACGGTGGGACAGCAGGTGACGTATCTGGGACAGCTGGGTCAGGAATGGGCGTTTGTGGAGACGACGACGGCGCAGGGGCAGCGGATTCGCGGCTTCGTGGAATTGAGTGAGCTGAACGTCACGCGCCCAGACGATGCGGATGACAATTTGAACGGGTAATGCTATTTCCGGGTTCACCTGTGCCATCTGCAAATAGTATAATAAATAATTCCAAAACAAAAACCCCCAGCCGCGTTTTGCAGCCGGGGGTTTTTGCTTGCTTTTCCTGCGAAATCAATCAGAATTAGCGTACTCCCAATCATACACTTCCGAAGAATGCGTGAAACCGATTCGGGAATAAAATGCTTGGTCAGACAAGACGATGGCGCGCTTTGCACCAAGCGCATGGGCGCGCGAACATGCTTCATAGACCACCGCTTTCGCCAAGCCGCGCTTTCTGTGCTCCGGCACAGTGGCGACAGGCTCAACATAAGCGGTGTCACCGGTTGTGTACCATAAGCCGCAGTGCGCGCAATATTCGCGGTTGGCAATTGCAGAGGTTTTCAGCGCGTCGTTTGCGTGGGGGATTCGCTTCAGCAATTCCGCATCCCATCTTTCGGGCGTGCCGTCAGTGTCAAACCCTCTGTGAATCACCAGCTGGTATTGCCATGGATCGGCGGCAAATTCCCGCGGGCTCATGGTATAGCCGTCCGGCAGACAATAGACCAGCGGATTGGACAAATCATTCAAAACGTCCCAAATGAAAATGCTCATTGTAATCCAGCGTTCCCGCTTTCAAAAGAAATTGGTAAATGCTTTGATACTGCTCGTTGAACCGCTCGCAGTTTTTGTAGTGCTCTATCCTGTATTCCATGGCAAATCACCTTGTCAGCTGCTTGTCTGAATGGTCGTCCGGATAGTGAAGGGAATCCCCCAGATGTAGTAGGTGATGTTCGCCTCGCGGATTGCGTGCATGTCCTTGCTTGTCAGGATGGTGGCGGTCACGTCGCCGATGGTGTGCGCGGGGAGCGCCAGCACTTGGTCGCTGCCGATTTGCAGAATATCGCCGCTCATGGGCGTAATCTGCACCTCAATCATTTCCGCGGGCAGGGTCGTGTTGTTCTCCAGCCGGAACGTGTAGGTGTAAAAGACGTAATCTTCCGCGCTGGACAGCTCCTGCGGGGCGACGAACGACGTGCCGACAACCGCGCCCGCACGAACCTGCGCGCTCAGGTCAGTGAACAGGTCGTAGTTCCGGTAGGCTTCCAGCGCCGTAACGCCCTGCGCAATCACCGTCACGTTCGACGTCATATACATTGCGCCGACACCGAGCAGTGCAATCAGCAGCAAAACGACGCTCACAATGGCAAAACGCTTCATGAAACTTCTTCTTAATCTCCTTCAGTCTGCTGAAGCAGGCGGTTCATTTGGTCAATCATTTCGGAGTCCTTCAGGCTGAAATGGAACTCTACGCGGCGCGAAGCTTCCTTGTCCTCGTTGCCGTACTGGTCGTAAATCAGCCCTGTGGCGCCGCGCCCGGTGATGGTCAGCAGACCGCTCTTGAGCAAATCGCGCTGGCGGGTCGTCAGACCGGGCATTTTCAGGATGTAGGTGGCGACGGACAGCGCGCGTTCTTGCGAGAGTTTCAGGTTGTTGTAGTAGTCGCCGGTGGAGTCCGTGTAGCCCTCGATGATGATTTCGCCGAGGTACGCGCTGTACTCGTCGCGCAGCAGCACGTTCAGGTAGACGGGCACGAAGCGGTCAAGCAGCGCCTTGCCTTCTGCACGGATTTCGGATTTGCCCGTGTCGAAGAGCACAGAGCTGTCCAGCACAATGTCGCCCGTGGAATGATCCACCGTTGCGCTGAGGTTCGCGGAGGACAGGGCAGAGGACAGCGCCGTAATGATGCGCGGACGGATGCCAATCAGCGCGTCGATTTGCTCCGCCTGTGCCGCCATTGCCGCCTGTTGATTTTCCAGCACTTCGTTCGCGGCTTGCAGCGCCATTTCCTTGTTGTTCAGGTCAGTTTGCAGGATGATGAGCTTTGCCTCACGGTCAGCCAAATCGGTCTGCGCCTGCTGCAATTGCGCCTGCTGGTCGCTCAGGACGATGTAGGCGTTTTCCAGCTCCTTCGCCTGTGAATCCAGCTGCACTTGGATGATGGCGATTTCCGTCGCCTGCTTGTCCATCGTCACCTGCTGGGAGGCAAGCTGCAACGTCTGCGCGTCGAGCGTTACCTGCTGCTGGCTGACGAGCGCCTTCTGCGCGTCCAGTTCAGCGGTTTTCGTCTCCAGCATCGTAAAATACTGGTAGAGGCTGACGCTCAAAATCAGAACAAACACAAGCAGCAGCGCTGCCATCATGTCAGAGTAGCTGATCCAGCTTGCGCCGCTGTTGCTGGTGCGGGCGGCGCGCCGGTTGCGGATACGCGCCATGCTTACCCCTCCTTCTGGCGGAGCGCAGCGGTTGCCGCGTCAATCGACTCCTTGAGTGCGGTCAGCAGACGCTGTGTTTCGGCGGCTTGGCGGGTCGCTTCGGCACTGTCAGTGCCGGAGAGCTTGTCCGTCGTTTCGCCCATCATTGCCATCAGTCCCTGCATACTTGCGTCAAACATGCCCAGCGACTGGCTAAGCCCGCTGACGACGCTCTGCGTGAAGTTCTGGCAGCCGGCGGAAAGTTCCGCGGCGGACTGCTTCATGGCATCTGCAACGCCGGAAAGCTCCTGCGTTGTGGCGTTGCTGGACTGCTTCATCGCGGCGGTCGTTTCGCTGCTCTGGCGGGTGAACTGCTCCGTCACGCGGGCGAGCTCCTCCTGTCCGGCGCGGATGCGGTTCAACGCGCTCAACTGCTGATCGCTGACCTTGCCCAAGCGGGTGAGCAAGTCCGCAGAGGAACGCTCAAAGCCCTCGTCGCGGCTGCGGGCGGCACTGAGTTCCTTGATGTACTGCTCAAAGTGCGCAATCACATCGTTCGTCACGTCATGCAGCTGGCGCATATCCACCTGAATGGCGGCGGCGGCGTTCAGCGACTGGCGGACTTGCTCCAGCGACGCCTGCTGATGCTGATTCACCTCGGTCATCGTGCGGCCAAGGGTCAGCAGCTGGTCGGAGAGGGACGCGTTCATCTGCTGCACAAAGCTGCCGACGATGCGCCCAACGCCGTCCACCTGCGCGCGCGTCGCCCCCATCAGGAAGTTGTCCATCGCCTGCGAAACGGGCTGCATCGCGCTGCGGACGGAGTGTTCCATCGCGCCCGCGAGCTGCCCCGGCAGGGTGTCGGTGAGGGTGGAAAGCATGTGGTTGGAGTCCTGATTCTGGCAGATGAGCTGCACATCGTTGTCCAACGGGCGCGACATCGCCAGCGAAGTGAAGTTCGACACGAAGTCGTCAATCGCGCGATAGCTGGAGCCTTGCAGAATGCGGTTGATAATGTTGAAGCAGATGGAGCAGCTGACGCCAGCGACGGATGTGCCGAAGGCGAACTGCATCCCCGTCAGCAGCGTCGGGATGCCCTCGATAATCTTGTCGGCGTTGGAGAAGTCGAGGCCGCCCAGACCGTCCATCATGCCCATGAACGTGCCCAGAATGCCCAAAGAGGTCAGCAGACCCGGAATCAGATCGGCCAACTGCGCATTGCCCGGCCCGTGGATGACGGTATCGTCGTTGATGTAGTCCTCAACGTTGCAGGGCAGACCGCGGCGGTCAAGCTGCTCGGCGTTTTGCAGGAAGCGCAGCCAGCAGTTCTTCAGCCGATTGCCCATAAAGCGTTTTTCCTGCCAGACGGGTGTGCCCTGCCGCGTGCCGGCATCCTGCTGCAAGCGGGTGATAGCGCGGCGCAGGGCGTGGGTTGTGGTAATCAGGGGAATCAGGCACTTGAAAACGCCAATCAGCGTGACCCCCGCGATGGCACAGTACACCAGCGCGTCGGTCAGGTTCGACAAATGGCTGGAGAACCATTGCAGAATTTCATCAAACATGGTCAAGCCCTCCTGTGGGTGGTTTCCCTCCTATTGTATCATGAAAAAGCCGTGTCTGTAAATGTGCAGATTGTAAATCTTGCGTTACGCTTCTTCATCTTTCAGCACGTCGCGCGCCTGAATGGTGTGGAACGCCGCGGCGCGCCCAAGCCGGTTCATGACAGCCAGCCCAACGCCCTCCGGCGGCACAACCTCGCTAAAAATCACGTCCATGTGCTCCTCATCCAAGCGGCGGAGGGTGTCGAACAGCCTGTGCGCGACCTCGGATGCGTTGTCGCGCGAGCCGATGTCGTGCGGATGGCAGTCTTTGAGCGCATCCATATGCTCCGTGAAGCACATCACACACGCGCGATGCCCCTGTGCGTCGGCATGGGCGGCCAGCTTCGCCATGGCGGCGACCACATCCGCCTCCGCCCCCTCGACCAGCGTCACCTGACCATCGGGGGAGTAGTGCTTGTAGCGCATACCGGGGGAAAGCGCCTTTTCCCCCTTCTGCAAGGGACGCAGGACACTGCCTGCCACGTCCACATGCCCCAGCACGCTTTCGAGCATGTCCTTCGTGATTCCGCCGGGACGCAGGATGCACGGCGCGCCGCTCGTCACGTCCAAGACGGTGGATTCCACACCGACGTCGCAGCTGCCGCCGTCAAGAATCAGCGGGATGCGCCCGTCCATATCCACCAGCACATGGTGCGCCGTGGTTGGGCTGGGCTTGCCGGAGCGATTCGCGCTGGGGGCGGCAATTGGCAGCTTGCAGGCGCGCAGGAGCGCCGCCGCAACCGGGTGCGACGGCATCCGCACGGCGACGGTCGGCAGACTGGCGGCGACTTCATCCGGAATGGCGGGCTTGCGCGGCAGAATCAGCGTCAGCGGCCCCGGCCAGAAAGCATCCATCAGCTTTTCCGCCAGCGGGGACACCTCACATAAGGGCGTCAGCTGCGCGCGGTCGTAGACGTGGACAATCAGCGGATTATCCGCCGGACGCCCCTTCGCGGCGAAAATGTTCAGCACGGCTTTTGCATCGAGGGCGTTCGCACCCAATCCGTACACCGTTTCGGTCGGGAAGGCGACAAGCTGCCCGTCGTGGAGAAGCTGCGACGCAAGCGCGAGGGCTTCGGGGGTGGGGGAGAGAACTTGGGTCATAATATCCCTTCTTTTTTAATTCGGAATGCGGAATTCGGAATGCCGTACCCGGACAAACACGCGGGCAAAGCATGAAAATGCGATCAACTCAATCGCGCGAAAGGGTCAAGGGACGAAGTCCCTTGTGGAGTCCAGAGG
>ENA-UOJF01000451-UOJF01000451.1-human-gut-metagenome-genome-assembly--contig:-P74-NODE-451-length-38330-cov-14.712711_pt1 | contig 38330 bp, 29 predicted proteins | sample MGYA00242344_ERZ723891 | MGnify/ENA metagenome assembly ERZ723891 | reverse complement strand
TGATCTATATTTAATCTCCAACTTTTGGGGTGCACTTCAAAAGCCGGCGTGTTTTCAGGAATTGGCAGGCATGAATTTTTTTTTGCGTGACTGCCACTTTTCTTCCTCAAATAATTGCCAGATTTGTGACGAAGTACTGGAAAAGGTATGCAAACCGAAGAATTTATTCAATTATTTCCTGACGCGAGACCGCTTTCACCGTGATTACTCGATTTTTATCAATAGTTTGAACAGCTATATGATAAAATATTCCTCTCCACTGAAATAAAAGTTGGCATTATAAGTGGCTTTCAGCTGTACTTATTACGGAAATCTACATCAGGAATATAACTTTAAGTACTGGTACACAGGCCGAGCGCACCGATGCGGCGCTCATTCACGAAAGGGAGCGTGACGTGATTAAATAGTCCACACATAACGGATGCCTTCCACCCGTTCGTACGGTACTGCCGACCAGTGGGGCGTTCCGTCACTCTCCCCGTTATATACATGGCACATAGGTTACGGGCGAAGCGGACCATAGAAATAGGATGCCGTAGCCCCGCCGTCTACCAAGAAGTCCGAGCCTGTGATGAAAGCTCCGCGTTCGCTCATCAGCAGTTCAGCCACGTTCGCCACCTCGTCTGCCGTGCCCGGACGTCCTGCAGGACATTTGGCGAACATATTCTTGTAAAAGTCCCCACGAATGCCATTGAATTCATCGATGGCAAGTGGTGTGACGATGATGCCCGGCGAGATGGAGTTGATTCGTGCACCTCGTTCACCCCATTTAACAGCTTCAGCCATAACGCGCTTCACGTTGCAACGCTTCGCCAACTGGTAGGCGTGCAGCGTGTCGCGAATATGGGTAGGTTGCAACACATCGAGGTCCAGTAGCTCTTCTGTAGGAGTCAGGGCAAGCTGTTCGTCAATCTTTGCTCCGAGCGCAGGCATGCGGTGGCCCGACTGGCTGGAGATGGTAACACCTGAGCCATCTTCAGCTATCACTTTGCCCACCTCTTCCAACAAAACTGCCGTGCCGTAGAGGTCGACATGTAGAATCGTTTCGATGGATGCCTGGCTGGGTGATACGCCGGCTGCATTGATCAGTCTTGTGATGTCGCCATAGTTCTTTGCCGTCTCAATCAGCGCCAGGATGGAGTCGCGGGATGACAGATCCATCTCTACGGGTACGGTATCGAACCCAGCCTTATTCATTGTGCTACAAATGATATCAGCGTTCATCTTGCTCTTGTCGCCAATAATGATTTTCATACCGTAGCCTATGCGGCGGGCAATTGCCATGCCGATTTGTCCGGCACCGGTCAGTATCATTACATTCTTTTTCATGTTTTACTTCATCCTAACATTAAAAATTCAGTTTACCGAGCCAATTCGTTACGCTATGTTTGGCTTGTGTCTGTCTGTTCTGAGCGGTAGCTCCCTGTATGGCAAGACCTTTCAGAAAATTTGCTCCTTTGCAGGCGTTCTCCAGTTTATTCTCTGTACTGCCCAATCCGCTTCCTTCATGGGTACAGAAGGGAATGACAGTTTTTCCTTGCCAATCGTGTTTTTCGATGAACGTATAAACTGCCATCGGAGCATCTCCCCACCAATTGGGATAGCCGAGAAAAACAATGTCATAGTCCTCCACTTGCGTATCTCCCTTAATGGCGGGACGAGCCTTGGTGTTCAGCTCTTTCTTGGCTACTTCGATACATTTCGTGTAGTTGGCAGGATAAGAGGTCACGGTTTCAATATGAAATAATGTGCCACCCGTTTCTTCGGCAATCATTTCTGCGATAATCTGTGTGTTGCCTTTTTCGATGTAGCCTACGTTGTAGTTCTCGTCGGCACGCGAGAAGAAGGCTACCAATACTTTCTTTCCGTTCATGTCCAGTCCTTTCTTTGAGTGATGTTGTGCGCACGATACCAACGGCAGGAGACTCATCAGTATGGTGCAAAGGGTTGTCAGTTTTATGTTCATTACGTTCAGGCCAAGGGTGGGACAGAGGAATAAACAAAATGCTGTTCGCGTTCGGCAATCCACCAGCGGCCTTCCACCTTGATATATTTGTCATAATAGCGCACAGCGTGCAGGGTTAGCTTGTCTTTGCCCTCTTCTTCTGTTACAAGTGTGGCGATGGCATAACAGGTTCCGGTAGCATGTGCCTCATCGATGAAGTCCACCACCTGTTGCCCATTCTGGTGGAACGATGCCTTGGCCGCCCCGAAAGCCTTGTACTGCGCAATCATGTCTTCCACATTGTTAATATCCATACCCAGTGTCTCACCGAAATAGACTTTCAGTTTTATGTCCGGACGGAAGATTTCACGATAGTAATCCTGATTGTTCTTGTCTGATTCGGTTGCATAGCGGTCTACTAAATTCTTCAACGCCATGCGGTCTTCCATTTCTTGTTTCATGTCTCGTATCTTTTATTCGTTGATGTCAGATGCAAAGTTAAGTTTCCTTCAGTCATCCGATGTTATACAAAACACGGGTACACTTCACATATTCACAGTTTTTTATCTGTGTTGTAATCAAATCATTAGGCGATATGATACAAAACACGGATATGCTTCACAAAAGCACGGATTTTATTCGTTCCTACAAAAGAGAACCAATAATGTTACCTACCTTTGTGTCATCAATCAAAAGAATCGTATGGAAAAGACATTATTGAATATAGAAACGATAACCGAATATAATGATATGTTTGGTGTAGAAACCCTGCATCCGCAGGTCAGTGTGATAGACCTTTCGAAGGCTAAACCCATGCACCATATGCGGCACACGTTCAGCTTTTATGTGGTGTTTCTGAAAGATGAGAAGAACTGCGAACTGATTTATGGCCGCCAACGATACGATTATCAGAAAGGTTCGGTGGTTTGTCTGGCTCCTGGACAGATCATTGGTATAGAAGACACGGGCGAGGAGTTTCAACCTCAGGGCTACGCACTGTGTTTCCATCCTGACCTTATCCGTGGCACGAACTTGGGATGCAACATCAGAGAATATACCTTCTTCTCTTATGAAGTGAATGAAGCATTGCATTTGTCGGAACGAGAACGCCATACTTTCATAGACTGCCTGATGAAGATTCAGGAGGAACTCCAGCACGCTACCGACCGTATGAGCAGGCGGCTGATTGCCAATAATATCGAGTTGCTGCTTAATTATTGCTTGCGTTTCTACGAACGACAATTCATTACCCGTCAGGATGCCAATCGCGATATTTTAACCCGTTTCGAGACATTGCTTGATAAATATTTTACAGGTGATAATGCCATGCAGAAAGGGCTGCCTACAGTGAAGTATTGTGCTGGAGAATTGTGCCTTTCGCCCAACTACTTCGGCGACTTGATTAAGAAAGAAACCGGAAAGACAGCATTGGAATATATCCAAAATAAAATAATGAGCATTGCCAAAGAACAATTGCTGAGTCCTGCCAATTCCATTAGTCAAATAGCATATAGTCTTGGTTTTCAATATCCGCAGCATTTTACTCGGGTATTCAAGAAAGCAACTGGTATGACACCTAATGAGTACAGAGGAAAAGTTGAAGCATGAACTTATTTTTGAATAGACCAGAGGTTTGTAAGCAGTTTCGGTCTATCCGAAACACAGATTTTTATTACGTTCTGCCTGTTTAGTGAGTAACTGCTGTATTTGACTTCCAGTTCGCTTGTCTGCTGTAACAAATTTTAGGGGAAAAGGTAGTTGTTTTCAGCAAAGGGTATGTTGATTCCGACAAAGCCACCTGTTGAATTCAACAAGGGATGTGTAGTTTCCTGCAAGTAAAGTATATTGAAAGAATCATTTATATATAAACAAGATCTATAAAAAAGAAAAAGAAACTCGGAACAGAGTCGTACCGAATTTCTTTTTCGTGTGAGAGAGATCAAATCATATCAATAAAAATGAATTTTCGATCTTACCCGTTTGCCGCATAGCGTTGTTTTACTCCTCATTGGATTGAGGTCCATATCCCACAATAACGATATCGGTATCTGATTCTGTCTGTACATGTAAATCACTACCTTCAACTTTAAATATGAAGCCTAGAGGAATTTTGTATTCAACCGCTTTTCCGGCAAGTTTTGCCGGCTCCCATTTCGGTGTCTTTTTAATGACACGGATTACTTCTGCATCTAGTGCAGGATCCACACTCTGGGTGATTTCAACCTCTTTTATTGTTCCGTCTTCCCCAATAGTTGCGAGGCATGCAACACGACCTTGTTTACCAGCTTCCAGCGCGAGAGTCGGATATTTTACGTTGCGGGCCAGAAATTGGAAAAAAGCATCATTGCCGCCCGGAAACTGCGCTTTCACTTCCGGGGTTTTTTCTTGTGGAATTGTCCACAAATCTGTAACTTTGGCTTTTGTTAAGACGGCTGATGCGTCTGATACTTCGGGACGGGCAAATGCCATCACCGATAAGGCTGCCAGTGGAAGTATATAGATGTACTTCGCACGAGCCTGCGGGCTTGATTTTTCTTTTAACATCATAGTAATACGTTTTTTAAGTGAACTGTGATTGAAGCTGTTGGCCATAGTGTAGCGACTGGTGCCGACAGCTTTTTTAATAAGCAATAACTGATAGGACTTGGCATCGATCCCGGCGGCAAGCACGGCATCATCGGCTTCGTATTCGTGTACCGACTGCATTTCCTGTTTGAGTAACCAGGCGGCCGGATTAAACCATTGTAGCAGAATGCCGATGTCTGCCAATAACAGATCCCATGAATGGTGATGGCGGATGTGCGCCATCTCGTGCGTTAAGATTTCCGTCGGATTTTCCCGGTAATCCTTTTCAGACAAGACGATGTAATGCATCCAGCTGAATGGAGGTTGATTCCCTTCGGTCAGAATCAGGAGGAACGATCCGTATTCAACACGCCGCCCTCGCCGGATGAGTAAATAAAGTCGGGTCCACGAAACAAGCTGTTTACTTGCGATCAAGACAACACCTACTATATATCCTGTACAGATCAGCCAAGTCCAAATGAAGGCTTGATGATCGGTATTGGTTTCCGCAGAAAGAGAAATGTTTGTCAGTGAATTCAAGATTGCCTGCCGATTTACATCCAAGCCTGCCGGTAAATCCGTATTTCCCCAGTTGGCTAACGGAATGGCCGGTAATAGGAAGGCTAATATCCAAAAGCCAAGCAACATGATCCGGTTTAGTCGGAAAAAAGTTTCTTTTGCCAGTTGCCATTTATATAATAGGTAGAACAATAGCAAGCAGAAGCCGGATTTAATCATATACGCAATAAAAATTCCCATGGTATGAATCGTTTTAAGGGTTGGATGTGCGATGAGCGTCTTCCACTTCCTGAATAAGCTGTTTCAATTCTTCTACCGAAATTTCTTCTTTCTTGACCAGCGTAGAAACAGCGCTGAGGTAGGAGTTATTAAAGTATTTACTGATCACGCCCTTAAGTGTTTTGGATCGGAATTCATCTTGCGAGACAGCCGCAAAATACCGGTATGTGTTTCCAAAAGCTTCGTGTGCCAGATATCCTTTTTCTTCCAATCCTCTCACAATAGTTGACAAAGTATTGAAATGTGGCTTCGGATCATCGTAGAAAGCCAGTAATTCTTTTACGAATAAGGGACCTTTCTCCCAGAAGAATCCCATGATTTCTTCTTCTTTTGCTGTTAATCCTTTCATGACTTTTTTCTTTTTCTGCAAATAACGAGAAAATATAGTTTATGAACTAATTTTTATAGTTAATATAAACTAAGGGTTTTAGTTAGATGGGATAACCTATGTGCGTTTTTATGATAATATCTTTATTATAGGTATGATATATTGCTAAGTAGCAGAAATAAAAAAGGACAACTAGCGGCGAGCTGTCCTTTCGTTTGTCCGATTTTGGAAGAATCGGCATTATTTTAGAAATTGTATGAAATTCCGATAGCGGGCATCAGGGCATAGGCATTATAGTGGCCGCTGAAAGTACGCGGTAAACCTAACAGGTCGGTATCCGTGTACGAACCGTCACGGCCGAAGCCTGTCACATACGAGAAGGCGAAATCAACAGACAGCGGCTGGATCGGTCGGAAGCTCAATCCGGCTGTGATACCCAATTTGTTCATACTGGGCGTTTCCGGATTCAGATATTCATCTTTTACCGGAGATTCGTCATAATACGCTCCGAAACGTACATCCAACCGGTTGGTGGCTGCAAATTGTGTACCGATACGGTAGATGCGCGTATTCTTGTATTCTTTGTCTGCCTTGATGTTATACTGACCCAATTCGGCTGCCGGCTCAAAGTTGACATCCAAAGACTTATAGGCACTCCATCCAACAAACTGTACTTCTCCGGAAACCGTCCAACGGTTGGTGGGGCGATAAGTTAAACCCACATTCCAGTTGTCGGGCAAAGGCAATTCGGCCGAGAAAGTACCGCTTTCCAGCGGAGGCACATGAATGCCGTTCTGAGGCAAATTCGGAATGCCCATGGCAGCAGCCGTCTGAATCAATTGATTGACATTGCCCAACAAGGCTTCCAGGTGTTCTTTGTTGGCATACCGCAGGCTAATATCTCCTTCTTTTACTTTCGCCGTTACTTTGGAACGATAGGAGAGACCCACGGTAAATTTATCGTTGATGTCGAACATGGCGCCTACATTGAAACCTAACCGCAGTCCGGCTTTACCTTCCAAAGAAACTGAAGCCGCCGAAGCATCATCGTAGCGTTGCATTTCAGTCAGAATCGGTTCAACCATCGGCTTGAACATCGGATATTTTTCCAAAACCGGTCCCATCATGCTGTTGGCCATATTCGTCATGGCGCCCGGACCGATCAATGCACGATTAAGGGTGATGTTACCAAACTCCATCATCAAACCCGCACCGATGCTTAACCGGTCCATGATTTTCCAAGAGATAGTAGGTTGTACATTAAATGCTTTCAAGGCAATATCCTGCACCAGATGAGCTCCGGCCCAGTCGTTACCCCAGTTAATACTGCTGCCGTACGGCGTATTGATCATAATACCCGCGGCTAAGTTATCATAAATCTTGAAACCGGCATTGATGTAAAGCGGTGTACTCGGTGTATTATTTGATTTATAGGTTTCATTTCCCGTCTGGCATTTAGCATAGGCAAATACTCCCGAAACGCCGGCCGACAATTCGACGACATTATTCATATAAACCAGTCCGGCTGGGTTGAAATGCATACTTTCTGCACCTAATTTTAAGGCAGCACCTACATGTCCCATACCGGCCTGCTTTGTACTCTGGGCATTTACTTGGAAGCCTTCGGCGGCTACCTGCGAAAAAGGCAGCAGGGCAAGGCTGGCTAATGCGATAATTTGCTTCATAAAAATATGTTATTAGTTTGTAAAAAAATTCCTCATACGTGAAAAACGGGGGGCAAAGATAAGCGACTTTTTCGAATATCTGCACATTATGGCCAAAAATGTGCGGCACAAAATATGTGAATTTGTGCAATCTGCTTGATTTATAAACCATACAACCGGTTTTATTTTATAAAACTTTGTATCTTTGTCTCCCGAAAAGAATCGTTTTCTTTTCCGTGTGCTTGCTAAACCACGTATTAAAAACAAGAATTTTATGAAAAAAGAAGAAGCAGCAATGGTATGCTTTTCCGGCGGACAAGACTCTACAACTTGTCTTTTCTGGGCCAAAAAGCATTTCTCGCATGTCGAGGCGGTGTGTTTCACGTATGGGCAGAAACACGCATTGGAAGTAGAAGTAGCTAAAAAGATAGCCGCCGATGCCCAAGTTCCCTTTCATTTATTGGATGTTTCCCTGTTGAGTCAGTTAGATTCGAATTGTTCGTTGGTGAATGACCAGATTGTCATGGATCAGGAAAAACCGGCTGATACTTATCCGAATACATTTGTTCCGGGTCGGAACATGGTTTTTCTGACTTTCGCGGCTATTCTGGCACGGAGCGAAGGAATTCATCACCTGGTAACTGGTGTGTCGGAAGCCGATTATAGCGGTTATCCGGACTGTCGGGATACGTTTATCCGCTCTCTGAATGTAACGCTTAACCTGGCCATGGACGATCAGTTTGTCATTCACACACCGTTGATGAACCGTGACAAGAGCGAAGTATGGGAATTATCCGATGAATTAGGCGTGTTCGATCTAGTCCGCACCCAGACACTAACGTGTTATAATGGGGTGATGGCCGATGGTTGCGGGCATTGTCCGTCGTGCCGGTTGAGAAAGGCCGGGCTGGAAAAATACCTGGAACGGAAAGCGAGAAAACATCATAACGATTGAGCTATGGATACAAGAAAAGAAGAGCACGAATTGCATTTGCTGGGTGGAAATACCGTATATCGCCAGGATTATGCGCCGGAGGTACTGGAAGCCTTCACCAACAAACATCAGGAAAATGACTACTGGGTGCATTTCAATTGTCCGGAATTCACGAGCTTATGCCCGATTACCGGTCAGCCTGATTTTGCAACCATCTACATCGATTATATTCCGGATGTGAAAATGGTGGAAAGCAAGAGCCTGAAGTTATATTTGTTCAGTTACCGGAATCACGGCGATTTTCATGAAGACTGTGTCAACAAAATCATGAAAGACCTGATCAAGCTGATGGATCCGAAATATATTGAGGTAACAGGTATCTTTACGCCTCGTGGAGGAATCAGTATTTATCCTTACTGTAATTATGGGCGTCCGGGTACAAAGTTCGAGAAATTGGCAGAACAGCGTCTGTTTAATCATCAGATAAAATAATTCATTGGAAAAGCGGGGTGTTAAATTGTGATAAATAATACCCCGCTTTGTACATTTATTAAATAATAATTCTACATTTGCGCACAATAAAAGTGCTATAAAAATCTTTATTTACCATGAAAGGAAAAAAACTTACAGTAAAAATGATGTTGGCAGCGTTCGCCTTTGCTGCCTGTATGAGTGCTCAGGCACAAGATAAGAAACAAGAGTTTGTCATGCCAAAAGGTTATGCCGGAATCACGCATGAAATGTCAGAATTCTATGAACCCGTTCCACCAGTAGTAACGCCAGGAACTGATTTGGCCGGCGGTGGTTTTACCGCTCCTTCAGACGCTGTTGTCCTGTTTGACGGCAAAGACCTTTCACAATGGGAAAGTGCCAAAGGCGGACCAGCAGAATGGAATGTGCATGATGGCGTCTTCACCGTTAATAAGAAGAAAGGTGATATCCAGACCAAGCAGAAATTTGACAGCTTCCAGCTGCATATTGAATGGCGCGTTCCGGAAAATATCACCGGTGAGAGCCAGTTAAGAGGAAACAGCGGTATCTATTTGCAGGGAATGTATGAAATCCAGATTCTTGACTGCTACAACAATCCTACGTATGTAAATGGTCAGACCGGTAGTATCTATAAACAGTCTGCTCCGCTGGTTAATGCCATGCGTAAGCCGGGTGAATGGAATGTATACGATATTATCTACAATGCGCCGACATTCAAGAAAGACGGTAGCTATCGGACACGTCCGACAGTAACGGTTATTCAGAACGGCGTTGTCCTGCAAAATAATACAACCATATTGGGAACAACAGAATGGATTGGTTTCCCGCAGGTAAAAGCACATGGCGCAGGTCCGATCTTGCTGCAGAGCCATGGCGATCCAAGCGAACCGATCAGCTTCCGGAATATCTGGATTCGTGAATTATAAACATCTCTTTTTAGGAAAACAAATTATAAAAAATATATAAAAGGAGGCGCAAACAGACGGTGGCACACAGTGCCGTTTGTTTGTGCCTTTTCGCATTTTGTCAGGATAAGAACGGTTATTACGCAAAAGCTAAGTCTGCAGGCATGGATTCTGCAATATATTTTATACCTTTGCAAGCTGAATGACAAGAATAATATAATAAATAGAATATACAATGGCAAAAGAACTGAAAGAACTGACTCCGAGAAGTGAAAACTATTCACAGTGGTATCAGGATTTGGTAATCAAGGCTGATCTGGCTGAAAACTCTGCCGTGCGCGGATGTATGGTCATCAAGCCTTACGGATATGCAATCTGGGAGAAGATGCAGCGTATTCTGGACGATAAATTCAAAGAAACAGGACATGTGAATGCTTATTTTCCGTTGCTGATCCCGAAATCATTTTTGAGTAAGGAGGCCGAACATGTAGAAGGTTTCGCTAAAGAATGTGCGGTGGTTACTCACTATCGTCTGAAAACCAACCACGATGGTACAGGCGTAGTAGTGGATCCGGAAGCCAAGCTGGAAGAAGAACTGATTATCCGTCCGACTTCAGAAACAATTATCTGGAATACTTATCGTAACTGGATTCAGTCTTATCGTGATCTGCCTATTCTGTGCAACCAGTGGGCCAATGTGATGCGTTGGGAAATGCGTACCCGATTGTTCCTGCGTACGGCTGAGTTCTTGTGGCAGGAAGGTCACACAGCTCACGCAACCCGTGAAGAAGCAGAAGCAGAAGCCAAGAAGATGCAGGGTGTTTATGCTGATTTTGCCGAGAATTACATGGCAATGCCGGTGATCCGTGGTGTGAAATCAGAGAGCGAGCGTTTTGCCGGTGCTTTGGATACATATACCATCGAAGCGATGATGCAGGATGGAAAAGCACTGCAGGCCGGTACTTCTCATTTCTTAGGTCAGAACTTTGGAAAGGCTTTTGATGTAACATTTGTAGATAAAGAAGGAAAGACCGATTATGCTTGGGCTACTTCGTGGGGTGTTTCAACCCGTCTGATCGGTGCGCTGATTATGTCTCATTCAGACGACAATGGTCTGGTATTGCCTCCGCATCTGGCTCCTATCCAAGTTGTTATTATTCCGATTTATCGGAGTGAAGAACAGCTGAACCAGATTCGTCAGAAGGTAGACGGCATTGTGGCTAACCTGAAGAAGCTGGGTATTTCAGTCAAGTTTGACGATGCTGATAACCGCAAGCCGGGATGGAAGTTCGCCAATTATGAATTGAAGGGTGTTCCAGTACGTCTGGCGATGGGCGGACGAGATCTGGAAAACAATACCATTGAAGTGATGCGCCGTGATACCTTGGAAAAAGAAACAGTTTCATGTGATGGCATCGAAACTTATGTACAGAACCTGCTGGAAGAAATCCAGAAGAACATTTTCCTGAAAGCGTTGAAGCGGAGAGAAGAGAGAACCATCATGGTGGATACTTATGATGAGTTTAAGGAAAAGATCGAACAGGGTTATTTCATCATGGCTCATTGGGACGGAACGCCGGAAACAGAAGAACGGGTTAAAAATGAGACAAAAGCAACCATCCGTTGTCTGCCTTTGAATGGGGATATGACACCGGGCAAGTGTATGGTGACAGGTAAGCCTTCTGCCCGCCGGGTGCTGTTTGCTCGTGCTTATTGATTTAGGTGACGTTACTATATAAAAAAGACAGCCTGTAAAACCAGTCTCAGAACTGAGTTTTACAGGCTGTTCTGTTATTCTATCATTCTATCCGAGTGATCGTATGTATTATAAACTGGGAAATGTCTGTTCTGCTTCAACCATACAACGCTCGATGTCTGAACGGCTTCCTGCAAAAGGACCCATGGCTTCGATCTTCAAGGTCGAAATGGCGGCAGCAAAACGTCCGGCTTCATCAATACTTTTATTTTTAGCCCGACAATATAAGTAGCCTGTCATATATGTATCACCACAACCTGTGGCGTCTACAACTTCTTTGGGTTTATAGGCTGGGATCAGATGGAACTGCGTACCGTCGAAGATAACCGAACCATTACTTCCTAACGTCAGTAAGACTTCTTTTACTCCCCAGCTGTAAAGTTCTTTGGCTGCTTTCTCAACGTCATTGTAGCCTGTGAGGGAAAACATTTCCTGTTCGTTGGCTTTCAGGAAAGTGGCATATTTCAGGAATTCATGTTTCTGCTCCCAGTCAACCGGGAAAACATCCGTGCCGCGTACTTCCCGTAAATAACCCTGAGAATCGATAGAGAGTTTTCCTTTTCCAGACAGATATTCTACGACTTCAAGCGAGAAATCGTCGGCCAGCAAACTTCCCAAGTGGAAAATATTGGCTTCAATATTCTGCAGGTAGTCGATGGTAAACGGATCTGCCTTAGCCAAAACACGCTGTGTCCGGTTATCCTGGTTCTCTCCGTAAATATTCTCAAAATAGACCGACTGCCGGCTTGGCATGACTTCCACCTGCAAACCAGACTGGCGCATTTCGTCTACCACATGCATATCTTCTTCTCCCAGCGCTGTAATCAATGCGTAATCGATGTCATCAAACTGCTTGATGGCATGCGAAAAATAAAAGGAAGTGCCACCAGGCATATGCGCCGTTCTTTTGGGCGTAACGATTTTATCGTGTGTAATGTGCCCGATGCAACAAAGTTCGTGTTTATTCATTTTGTCATATTTATTTCATGCGTGCAAAAGTAGGAAAAGAATTGTAAATGACAAAAAAAGAGGACGCTTCTCAACGTCCTCTTCCCCTTTAAGAAACAAAACAATCGATAAAACAACTGTTATAATATATTAGCGAATAAATAACAGCTCTCTGTATTTAGGTAATGTCCAGATCTGATCATCGACTGTCAATTCCAGTTTGTCGATGTGATAGCGGATAGCTTCCATCAACGGAATGATATTGTCGTGATAAGCGATGGCTTTTTCCCGTTCTTCCGGGATCTTGTTGGCCACTTTGCGCTTTTCGATCATTTCATCTACTTTCTCCTTGATAAAGATGGTATGGTTGGCGATCTCTTCGATAATTTCCATGTTTTTCGAAGACAGATGCTCTGCTTTATCTGCAGGGAAAAGACCTTTCATCTTGTACACATTGTCAATTAGAGATGACTGGTACTTGATAGCCATCGGGATGATATGGTTCATAGCCAGATCACCTAAGACACGTGCTTCGATCTGTACTTTCTTGGTGTACATTTCCCATTTCACTTCATTGCGGGCAACCAGTTCTTTCCGGTTCATGACGCCTGTTGATTCGAACATGCGGATGCTACTTTCTTTCAAGTAAGCATCGAAGATACGCGGAACGCTTGTCTCACAATCCAGACCACGGCGGGCAGCTTCAGCTTTCCATTCTTCGCTGTAACCGTTGCCATCAAAGTGAATAGCCTTACATTCTTTGGTTACCTGACGCAATACTTCAACAATAGCAGCAAACTTATCCATACCGGATGCGATCTTGGCATCGACAGCCACCTTGAAATTCTTTAATTGTTCGGCTACAGCAGCATTTAATACCAGCATGGCAGAAGCGCAGTTGGCTGATGAGCCGACAGCACGGAACTCAAAGCGGTTGCCGGTGAAGGCGAAAGGAGAAGTACGGTTACGGTCCGTATTATCGATCAGCAGTTCAGGAATACGGGCGATATCGAGCTTCATGCCTTGCTTTCCTGCCAATATAAAGTTTTCTGTATCACTGTTCTCTAAGTGTTCCAAGACGGCAGAAAGCTGAGTTCCCAAGAAGCAGGAAATAATTGCTGGAGGAGCCTCATTCGCACCCAGACGATGAGCGTTGGTTGCTGATGAGATGCTGGCTTTCAGCAATGCGTTATGTGTATGAACAGCTTTCAGGACATTGACAACGAAAGTAACGAAACGCAGGTTTTCTTCCGGAGTCTTGCCCGGTGCCATCAGCAATGTTCCTGTATCAGTACCCAATGACCAGTTGTTGTGTTTACCTGATCCATTTACACCTTTGAAAGGCTTTTCATGCAACAGTACACGGAAACCGTGCTTACGAGCAATGTTTCTCATCAGAGCCATTACAAGCAGGTTGTGGTCGTTGGCCAAGTTACATTCTTCGAATACCGGAGCCAGCTCGAACTGATTAGGAGCTACTTCATTGTGACGGGTCTTCAAAGGAATACCTAATTTGAGTGATTCGATTTCCAGTTCTTTCATGAATTCAAGAACACGTGGAGGAATAGCGCCAAAGTAATGGTCTTCCAGCTGCTGGTTCTTTGAACTTTCATGTCCCATCAGGGTACGACCTGTCATTAGTAAGTCTGGACGTGCTGCATATAATCCTTCATCCACCAAGAAGTATTCCTGTTCCCAGCCTAAATAAGAATAGACCTTTTTCACAGCCGGGTCGAAGTAATGGCATACATCAACAGCTGCTTTGTTGACAGCTTCCAATGATTTCAGTAAAGGAGTTTTATAGTCAAGTGATTCACCAGTATAGGCAATGAAAATAGTTGGAATACACAGCGTGTCTCCTACGATAAATGCAGGAGATGACGGATCCCATGCAGAATAACCGCGTGCTTCAAATGTATTACGGATACCACCGTTCGGGAAACTGGAAGCATCAGGTTCCTGCTGAATAAGTAATTTTCCATCAAATTCTTCAATGACACCACCTTTTCCATCAGGTTGAATAAAGGCGTCATGTTTTTCAGCTGTGCCTTCAGTCAGGGGATGAAACCAGTGTGTATAGTGTGTAACACCCATTTCAAGAGCCCAGCGTTTCATGCCGGCAGCTACAGCATTGGCCGTTTCACGATCAAGCGGTGTGTTGTTATCAATACAATCGGTTAGTTTCTCATATACCTTTTCAGGAAGATATTTGAACATCTTCTCCCGATTGAATACCAAAGACCCGAAATATTCAGAAGGTTTTTCGGTGGGTTCGGTAACCGCGATCGTCTTCTTTTCGAAGGCCGATTCCACAACTTTAAATCTTAACTTAGACATAATACCTATAATATAATATTTAATGGTTACTTTTTTTTTCTTGAAAAGATGCGAGTAGTGTGTGTTATTCAGCAAGTGTTGCCTGACAAACCTGGGATAACAGGTGAAACATTTTATATAAGTACCGGTTAAAGTTATGGGTATGAATAAACGACACAACTATCGCATCTTCCTATTTCTTGTTTATTATTGTTTTATCTCATCCAGTGTTGAATACGTTGGATCGCTTCGAGGGTATCTTTATGATCACCAAAAGCTGTTAATCTCAGATATCCTTCACCGCTCGGTCCGAATCCGACACCAGGTGTACTGACAATATATACTTCATAGAGTAATTTCTCGAAGAATTTCCACGATGATAATCCGTCGGGAGTCTTGACCCACAGATAAGGAGCATTTTCTCCTCCATATACTTGCAGGCCACAGGCTTCAAGACCTTCTTTCATCAACCGCGCATTGTCCATGTAGTAATTGATGGTCTGACGGACCTGTTCTTTGCCTTCCGGACTATATACCGCTTCAGCTCCTCGTTGAGTAATGTAACTTGTTCCGTTGAACTTCGTACATTGACGGCGAAGCCACAGCTTGTTCAGAAAAACCCGTTCGCCCTTCAACGTTGTTGCGCTGACTTCTTTCGGAACTACAGTATATCCACAGCGGACGCCTGTAAAACCAGCTGTTTTTGAAAAGCTACGGAACTCAATGGCTACTTTTTTAGCTCCTTTGATCTCATAGATGGAATGAGGAATGTTAGGATCTTGAATATAGGCCTCATAAGCAGAGTCATACATGATGATGGCATCATTCGCTAATGCATAATTGACCCATTTTTTCAACTCTTCTTTCGTCAATGTCGTTCCTGTCGGATTATTGGGATAACACAAATAAATGATATCGACGCGACGGGAAGGTAATTCTGGTATGAACTGATTTTCAGCTGTACAAGGAATATAGACAACATCACTCCAGGTTCCGTTTTCCCATGTTCCCGTTCTACCGGCCATTACGTTAGAGTCAATATATACCGGATAAACAGGGTCAGTCACACCGATACTGTTGTCATGACGTAATAGATCTCCGATATTTCCGCAGTCACTTTTAGCTCCGTCACTGATAAAAACTTCGCTTGGCTCTAAAGATACGCCTATACTTTCATAATCATTTTTGATGATGGCATCAATCAGGAAAGGATAACCTTGTTCGGGACCATATCCATGAAAGGTCTCACGCGAAGCCATTTCATCAACCGCTTTGTGCATGGCTTCAATAACGGCCGGTGCTAACGGCTGGGTTACATCACCAATACCCATTCGGATGATTTTCTGTTTCGGATGCGTCACTTTGAAGCTGTTAACCTTCTTTGCAATGTCCGAAAACAGATAATTACTTTGTAATTTCAGAAAATGTTCATTCACTAATGCCATAATTCGATTGTTTTATTGTTTTGTTTGTTCATTCCTAAAGTTCAATGGTTCCTTCGAACACGGTCACGGCATTACCCGTCATATATATATGGCCGTTTTCTGGATTCCATTCGATGGATAATGTTCCGCCATCCATGTGAATCAATATTTTTTCGCCTTTCTGTGCTTTTTTGTGCGCGATTAAGGCCACAGCTGAAGCACAGGCTCCCGTTCCACAAGCTTGGGTAATTCCGGAACCACGTTCCCAAACTCTCATCCGGGCATTTCCTTCAGACAGTAATTGTACAAATTCGATATTCGCTCTATCCGGAAAATGATTATGATGTTCAAGCTGCGGCCCTACGACAGGCAGATTCACTTGATTCATATCATCGACAAATGTTACAAAATGTGGATTGCCCATTGATACGAATGTTCCCGTATAAGTACCGTCGGCGATAGATAAATCCAACGATTCTTCCAGGATTTCCGGCATACCCATATCTACAGTAACTTCTTGTACTTTTCCGTTTTTGACATGCAATTCAAGGTATTTTATACCTGATAAAGTTTCCAAAGATATCTGCGTTTTCTGTGTCAGCTTCTTGTCGTACAGGTATTTACCGATACAACGGGAAGCATTTCCGCACATTTTGGCTTCTGAACCGTCGGCGTTAAAAATGCGCATACTGAAATCTGCAATCTTTGACGGTCCAATTAAAACTAAGCCGTCTGATCCGATTCCTGTATGGTAGGCACTCCATTGAATAGCTAATTCTTTTGGGTTTTTCACAGGTTGATTAATTGTATTTACATATATATAATCATTACCCGCGCCTTGCATCTTTGTGAATTGGAATGTCATTTTGATTAATATTTCGTTGTTTGTTTAACTATCTGATTTAATTTTCTGCAAATATATATCATTATTACAATAAACGTAGGTGAATGAGTGTTTATTCTGAATTTATTTTTGCTAACTTATAATTGTAAATGAAAATAGATTGTCATGCTTACACTTTTATATATATTGAGACTAAAATGTTTTAATTTGTTATATTGAAACTTTTCTGATAAAGAAAAAAGTAAATATTTTACTTATTTGTTTGACCATATGAAAGCATTATTTATTTTTGCGAGACAATTTGATATCAATAAAAGACAATTGCAAAACAATAGATAATATATGAGACGAATAGATGAACTATTGCAAGACAAAAAAGGCTTGTATGATTCAGCCTATGAACACGATGCTTGTGGCGTTGGAATGTTAGTGGATATTCATGGGCGGAAATCTCACCAAATTGTTGATTCTGCATTGACTGTACTGGAAAATATGAGACACCGTGGTGCAGAAGGTGCGGATAATAAGAGTGGTGATGGTGCAGGTATTATGGTACAAATACCTCATGAGTTTATTTTATTACAAGGTATTCCGGTCCCAGAAAAGGGACGTTATGGAACGGGGTTAGTCTTTTTACCCAAAGACCAGGAAGCTCAAAAAGCTTTTTTGCAAGTAATTAAGGAAGAAGTAGAAGCTAAAGGTCTTTCTTTTTTATGTGTACGGGACGTTCCTGTCTGCTCCGAAATCTTAGGCGAAGAAGCTTTGGCAACCGAACCTGCTGTTAAGCAGTTGTTTATTGTCGGTGGCGAAGATCAGCAGGAACTTGAGCTGAAACTCTATTTGGTACGCAAAAGAATTGAAAAGAGGATCAGTGAATCGTCCTTGACGGGGAAGAAAGACTTTTATGTTGTGTCCTTATCAACTCGCAGATTGATATATAAGGGAATGCTGGAGTCCATGCAGCTTCGGAAGTATTTTCCGGATTTGACCAATGAATATTTTACAACTGCTTTGGCATTGGTTCATTCCCGCTTTAGTACGAATACGTTCCCAACGTGGAGTTTAGCCCAGCCTTTCCGCTTATTGGCTCATAATGGTGAAATTAATACAATCAGAGGAAATAGAGCATGGCTGGCAGCTCGTGAAAGCGTCTTAACATCTCCGCGGTTGCAGAATATGGAAGAGCTCAATCCTATTATTCAGCCGGATATGAGCGATAGTGCATCGTTGGATAATGCATTGGAATTCTTGTTGGCTTCAGGGTTGAGTCTGCCTCATGCAATGGCTATGCTGGTTCCTGAAAGTTTCAATGAAAAGAATCCGATCTCTGATGATCTGAAAGCTTTTTATGAATACCATTCTATTTTGATGGAACCCTGGGATGGACCTGCTGCTTTGTTGTTCAGTGATGGCCGTTATGCAGGTGGTATGTTAGACCGAAATGGCTTGCGTCCTGCCCGGTACATGGTGACTAAAAAAGGCTGGGTGCTGGTTGCATCAGAAGTAGGTGTTTTGGATATCGATCCGGAGGAAATTCAGGAAAAGGGCCGTTTGCAGCCAGGAAAGATTTTATTGGTTGATACAGAAGCCGGGAAAATATACAGAGATCAGGAATTAAAGCAGCAGTTGGCAGATGCTCATCCGTATAGAAAGTGGATTCAGGATAACTGTATTGAATTGGATGAGTTGAAATCAGGAAGAAAAGTATCTAGCAAGGTTGACGATTTTGAACGTAAATTGCGGGTATTTGGATATACAAGAGAAGATATTGACCGGATTATGGTTCCTATGTGTACGAGTGGTGCTGAACCTGTTGCTTCAATGGGTAATGATACGCCATTGGCAGTCCTTTCTACACGGCCGCATTTGTTATTCGATTATTTCCGTCAGCAGTTTGCACAAGTAACCAATCCGCCTATTGATCCTATTCGCGAAGCTTTGGTGATGAGTTTGGTTGAATATATCGGTGCTGTTGGAAACCATATATTGGTACCGGATGAGTCGCATTGTAAAATGGTACGTTTGCAGTGTCCGATTCTGACAAATACCCAGTTGGATATTTTGTGTAATATCCGATATAAAGGATTTAAGACCGTAAAGCTTCCGATGTTGTTTGATGCTTCAAAAGGTGAAGCCGGTTTGAAAGAGGCGTTAGATCATTTGTGTAAGGAAGCAGCCCAGGCTGTAACAGATGGTGCTAATTATTTAGTATTGACAGACAGACAGGTAGATGCTTCGATGGCTGTTATTCCTTCTGTTTTGGCAGTAAGTGCAGTTCATCATTATCTGATTTCTGTTAAGAAACGTGTACAGACTGCTTTGGTTGTTGAAACAGGTGAAATGCGCGAGGTTATGCATGCAGCCCTGCTGTTAGGATTTGGTGCCAGTGCGGTGAATCCATATATGGCATTTGCAGTTCTGGAAAATTTGGTGGCAAAACAATCTGTCCAGTTGAATTATGAAACGGCCGAGAAGAATTATGTCAAGTCTTTATGCAAAGGATTACTGAAGGTCTTGAGTAAGATGGGTATTAGTACCATTCGTAGTTACCGAGGTGCTAAGTTATTTGAAGCCGTAGGTCTGAGTGAAGATCTGGCTGCGAATTACTTCGGAGGTATATCCAGTAAAGTAGGCGGAATCGGTTTAAAAGAAATTGCAGAGGATGCTGTACGCATGCATAAAGCCGGATATGAGCATGAACTTTCTGCTGTGTTGGAACATAAAGGTATCTATTCTTATCGAAAAGACGGCGAAAAGCATGCTTGGAATCCGGAAACAATTTCTGCACTACAATTAGCAACCCGTTTAGGTAGTTATAAAAAATTCAAGGAATATACAAAATTGGTTGATGAGAAAGAAGAGCCTCTCTTTTTGCGTGATTTCTTGGATTTCAAACGGCAGTCTCCAATTCCTCTAGAGGAAGTAGAACCGGCGTCGGATATAATGAAGCGGTTTGTTACCGGTGCCATGAGTTTTGGGTCTATTAGTAAAGAAGCTCATGAAACGATGGCAATGGCCATGAACAAGATTCACGGACGCAGCAATACAGGTGAAGGTGGTGAAGACGCTGATCGTTTTACGGAAAAGATCGACGGATTGTCATTGCGTTCTGCGATCAAGCAAGTGGCTTCCGGTCGTTTTGGTGTAACAACCAATTATTTGGTTAATGCTGATGAAATACAGATCAAGGTTGCTCAAGGAGCAAAACCAGGTGAAGGTGGTCAGTTACCAGGTTATAAAGTAAATGATATTATTGCTAAAACACGTCATTCAATACCGGGTATCTCTCTGATTTCTCCTCCACCTCATCATGATATCTATTCTATTGAAGATTTGGCTCAGCTGATATTTGACTTGAGAAATGTCAATCCGAAGGCTGAGATTAGCGTGAAGTTGGTATCTGAAAGTGGTGTGGGTACCATTGCTGCAGGTGTAGCGAAGGCGAAGGCAGACCGAATTGTGATTTCTGGAGCTGAGGGAGGAACAGGTGCTTCACCGATGAGTTCTATCCGTTATGCGGGACTGCCTCCTGAGATTGGTTTGTCAGAAACACAACAAACATTAGTATTAAATAATTTGCGCGGTCAGGTTCGTGTACAGACTGATGGGCAGTTAAAGACAGGACGTGATATTTTGCTGATGGCCTTGTTAGGGGCAGAGGAATTTGGTTTTGCCACATCCGCTTTGATTGTTTTGGGATGCGTGATGATGCGCAAATGCCACATGAATACGTGTCCGGTAGGAGTCGCTACGCAAGATGAGACTTTGCGTAAGCGTTTTCATGGTCGCTATGAATATTTAGTAAATTTCTTCACTTTCTTAGCTGAAGAGGTTCGTGAATATCTGGCAGAAATGGGATTCCATAAATTAGATGAGGTGATTGGCCGTACTGATTTGATTGTACGTAAACCGAGTGACGGCATTCATAAGCATGATTTATTGGATTTCTCTAAGATTGTATATTTCCCAGAAGCGTTCAAGGATCATTTGTTGCATCATGCGGGCGAATTGATTCATTTAACGGCAGGAGTGAAAGATCAGCAACTGATTCAGGATGCTAAAATGGCGCTGGATGGTAAGCAAGATTTGTTATTGAGTTATCCAATACTAAATACGGATCGTTCGGTAGGAGCTATGCTTTCTGGTATGATTGCTCAACGGTATGGAGAAGCCGGTTTGCCGGAACATGCCTTGAAAGTCCGTTTCAAGGGGTCTGCCGGCCAAAGTTTTGGAGCCTTCTTGGTACATGGGGTTGATTTCCGTTTGGAGGGCGATACAAATGACTATTTAGGAAAAGGATTAAGCGGTGGACGTATTGTGGTTGTTCCTCCGGTACGTTCCGATTTTAAACCAGAAGATAATATCATTGCAGGTAATACATTGTTGTATGGAGCAACAAGCGGTGAAGTCTATTTGAATGGTCGGGCTGGTGAACGATTCTGTGTCCGGAATTCAGGTGCAATAGCTGTCGTAGAAGGTGTTGGTGACCACTGCTGTGAATATATGACAGGAGGACGGGTTGTTGTCTTAGGGCCGACCGGACGAAACTTTGCTGCAGGAATGAGTGGTGGTGTTGCCTATGTATGGAATCCATCGGGAAACTTTGATTTCTACTGCAATATGGAGATGGTAGAACTTTCATTAGTGGAAGACAGTAGTTCGCGGAAGGAATTGCATGAATTAATCCGTAAACATTATCATTATACGGGTAGTCCATTAGCCGGGCGTATGCTTGACCACTGGGATCGCTTCGTGGATGAATTTATAGAAGTCGTTCCGATTGAGTACAAGAAAGTTCTTCAGGAAGAGCAGATGAAGAAATGGCAACAGAAGATTGCCGCAATGCAGAGAGATTATTGATGGTTACACAATTTCAAATGAATTAGAAAATGGGAGATCCAAGAGCATTCCTAACGATACACCGCAAAGAAGCGGGATATAGACCGGTTCATGAACGAATCGATGATTTTAGTGAAGTAGAACAGACTTTAAGTACAGGCGACCGCCGTATACAGGCGTCACGATGTATGGATTGTGGCGTTCCGTTTTGTCATTGGGCCTGCCCGCTTGGAAACAAGCAGCCGGAGTGGCAGGATATGTTATATAAGGGTAATTGGCAGGATGCCTATCTGGTATTGTCAGCCACATGTGATTTTCCGGAATTTACCGGACGCATATGTCCTGCATTATGCGAGAAAAGCTGTGTGTTGAAATTAAGTTGTGATGAGCCTGTAACAATTCGGGAGAATGAAGCCTCTATTGTTGAAGTCGCTTTTCGGGAAGGATATATTAAGCCGGTACATCCGGTTCGCAATGGCAAGCGGGTAGCCGTTGTTGGCAGTGGTCCTGCCGGATTGGTAGCCGCTAATCGTCTGAATCATAAAGGTTATGAGGTGACTGTATTCGATAAGCATGAGAAACCGGGCGGATTACTCCGTTTTGGTATTCCTAATTTTAAGTTAGGGAAAAATATTATCGACCGCCGCATCCGTCTGTTGGAAGATGAAGGAATTATTTTCCGCATGAATACTTGTGTAGGGCAGGATATTACTACTCGGGAACTGATTGATCAATTTGATGCGGTATGTTTGGCAATTGGTTCTGAAGTTCCTCGAGATTTACCGATTGAAGGCCGTTCTTTGAAAGGCGTACATTTTGCATTAGAACTTTTGGCTAATCAGAATCGTTTGTTAGAGGGAATTTCCGTACCTGAAGAGGAACGTATTTCTTGCAAAGGGAAAAAGGTTCTTGTCATTGGCGGTGGTGATACCGGTAGCGATTGCGTGGGAACAGCCAATCGTCATCATGCTGCTCAGGTCATGCAGATTGAAATTATGCCACAGCCGCCAGTTGGATATAATCCGGCAACGCCATGGCCGATGTATCCTCAAGTACTGAAAACAAGTAGTAGTCACGAAGAGGGTTGTATTCGCCGATGGAATCTGGCTTCCAACCGTTTTATTGGAGAAAATGGAGTGTTAAAAGGAGTGGAAGTCGAGGAAGTTGAATGGATTCCGGCAGTCGATGGCGGACGGCCACAGATGAAGAAGACTGGGCGTACGGAAATTATAGAAGCCGATTTGGTCTTTTTGGCCATGGGATTTGTTCACCCGGTGCAAGAAGGTATAATAGCCGAGCTTAATTTGTCGGTCGACGGCAGGCAGGATATAGCCGTTGATGCTTGTTCGAAAACGTCGGTTGATAAAGTTTTTGCATGTGGTGATGCCGTAAGCGGCGCGAGTCTGGTTGTCAAGGCTATGGCATCAGGCAAAAAAGCTGCAGCAGAAATAGATCGCTATTTGTCTGGGAAATAATCTCCTTCAAAGAGAATAATCTTGCCAGTTCTTATAATTCTATTAATATAAAACAAAAGAGACATTAATTAAAAGAAATTCAGAAAGGAAATTAGATATGTGTGGTATTACAGCAATATTCAATATTCATGAAGGCGCTGAAGATATGCGTCGCCAAGCGTTGATTATGAGTAAAAGAATTCGTCATCGCGGACCGGATTGGAGTGGAATATATCAAGGAAAAACTGCTATTCTGGCGCATGAGCGTCTTTCCATTGTCGATCCAGCTTCTGGAGGACAACCATTAAAGAGTAAAGATGGAAAACTCATCCTTACTGTCAATGGAGAAATTTATAATCATCAGGCTATTCGTGAAGAGTTAAAAGGTGAATATGAATTTCAGACAGGATCTGATTGTGAAGTGATTTTAGCTTTGTACCGGAAGAAAGGGGTGCATTTTCTGGATGATCTGAATGGTATCTTTGCATTTGCTCTGTATGATGAAGAAAAAGATGTATTCTTGATAGCACGTGATCCGATTGGAGTGATTCCTCTGTATATCGGATACGATAATGCTGGTCATTTGATGGTGTCTTCTGAATTAAAAGGTTTGGAAGGTTATGCTGTACATTATGAGCAATTTAAGCCGGGCCATTATTACTATAGCGAAGATAAGGAACTGACCCGTTGGTACAAACGTGATTGGATGTCATATGATGCCGTTAAAGATAATCCGGCCTCAGTGGAAGAGTTGCATGATGCATTGGAAGCAGCTGTAAAGCGTCAGTTGATGTGTGATGTTCCTTATGGTGTATTGCTGTCTGGAGGTTTGGATTCATCTATCACATCAGCTGTAGCTAAGAAATATTCATCCAAACGTGTGGAGACAGGCAGTCAGTCTGAAGCCTGGTGGCCGCAGCTTCATTCATTTGCTGTCGGTTTGAAAGGTGCTCCTGATTTAGCTGCAGCCCGGAAAGTAGCTGAAGCTATTGGAACTGTTCATCATGAAATCAATTATACGATTCAGGAAGGACTGGATGCTATCCGTGACGTGATTTATTACATTGAGACTTATGATGTAACAACCGTTCGAGCTTCTACGCCTATGTATCTGTTGGCCCGTGTTATCAAGAGTATGGGTATTAAGATGGTATTGAGTGGAGAAGGAGCTGATGAAGTATTCGGAGGATATCTGTATTTTCATAAGGCTCCGGATGCGAGAGCATTCCATGAGGAAACACTTCGTAAGTTAAGCAAGTTGTATTTGTATGACTGCTTGCGTGCCAATAAGAGTCTTTGCGCTTGGGGTGTAGAAGGTCGTGTTCCTTTCTTGGATAAAGAGTTTTTGGATGTAGCCATGCGTTTGAATCCGGCAGCTAAGATGTGTCCGGGCAAGACAATTGAAAAGAAGATCTTGCGTGAAGCCTTCCAAGGTATGCTGCCTGATGAAATCTTGTGGCGCCAGAAGGAACAGTTCTCCGATGGAGTAGGTTACAGCTGGATTGATACACTGAAGAAGGTTACTTCTGAAGCTGTTACCGATGAAATGATGGCACATGCTGCTGAGCGTTTCCCGATTAATACTCCGATGAATAAGGAAGAGTATTATTATCGTTCCATTTTCGAGGAACATTTCCCAAGTGAAAGTGCTGCACGTTCTGTCCCGTCTGTACCGAGCGTTGCTTGTTCTACTGCTGAGGCTTTGGCGTGGGATGCTTCTTTCAAGAATATGAATGATCCAAGTGGTCGCGCAGTGCGGGATGTCCATGAAGCCGCATATTAAAAAGATTCATTGATAGAAACCGAAAAGGAGAAGAATACAGTCTGGTAAAAAATCAAACGAAAGTGTGTTCGTTTTGAGAAAATATGCCATAAATAAGTTATCTTTGCAAAAAGTTAAAATATATATGGAGAACCAGAAAGAATGTATTTCTTCTCCTTTTTGTCCTTATGTGTCAGTTGACTGCGTTTTACTAGGGATTAATGAGGATAAACTTTCGGTTCTATTGGTAGAACGGAAGTTATTAGAAAATAATGCGGTGGGATATAAACTACCAGGTAGTTTGATATATGAAACCGAAGAGTTGGATGATGCTGCTCTTCGTGTAATGAAAGAGGCTGTCGGACATACTCAAATGTCGTTGAGACAATTCCATACATTCGGTTCTGTTGCCCGTACAGCTAAAAAGGAAGATGTCTTGTGGCTCGAGAAAGAGTCACACATCAAGGTATCAAGAATTGTTACTGTTGTTTATCTGGCTTTAAGTAAAAAGGGCAAAACTGTTTCGGGACTGGATAAGAATGAAACTTTACGCTGGTTTCCTGTAGAAGACTTGCCCGATCTGCCATTCGATCATAAATCGATTGTTGAAGAATCTGTGAATGAGATTCGGAATTGGGTCGAGCGCGAACCTGCCATTGTCTATGAGTATTTGCCTTCTAAATTTACAGCTTTCCAATTGCGTCGGACCTATGAAATTATTTATAATAAGAAATTTGATGTCCGGAATTTCCAGAAAAAGATGAACCTGTTGGGCTACATTGTGCCTACAGATGAAATGGAAGTTGGCGTGCCTCATCGGGCTGCCCGTTATTACCGTTTTAATAAAATCAAGTATAACAAGCTGCGTTCAAGCTTGAATAAATAAAGAAAGGGTGAAAGGTGCGATATGTATTTGTTGGGTTGTGATATAGGTTGTTCGTCAGTAAAGGTCTCTATTGTGGATGCAGAAACAGGTTTGCCTGTTGGCTCCGATTTTTATCCGAAAGAAGAGGCTCCCATTCTTGCAGAACGTCCCGGCTGGGCAGAGCAGAATCCGGACGACTGGTGGCTTTATGTGAAGAAAGCTATTCAGGGTGCACTGGGAAAGTCTGGTGTGAAAGGAGATGATATAAAGGCAATAGGAATTGCTTATCAGATGCATGGCCTGGTAGTTGTTGATAAGAATAAAGTAGCTTTACGACCTTCTATTATTTGGTGTGACAGTCGGGCTGTCATCTATGGAGAGCGGGCTTTCCATGCGATAGGAGAGAAACGGTGTTTGTCACATTTGTTGAATTCTCCTGGTAATTTTACAGTTGCCCGACTGGCATGGCTTAAAGAGTATGAACCGCAAACTTATAATCTGATTTATAAGGTTATGTTGCCGGGTGATTATATTGCTATGCGTATGACTGGCGAGATACATACCACCATACCAGGCCTTTCTGAAGGAATAGCGTGGGATTTTCAGGATAATTGTTTGTCGGAAGACTTACTTCGCTATTTTGGCATATCAAAAGACTTGGTTGCTGATGTGGTCCCGACTTTTGGTTTGCAGGGCGAATTACTGGGAAGTGTAGCTACCGAGCTTGGGCTGAAAAAAGGAACGCCGGTGACCTATCGTATGGGTGACCAAAGCAATAATGCCTTGGCTCTAAATGTGCTTCGTCCCGGAGAAGTGGCTGCTACGGCAAGGACTTCGGGCGTTGTCTATGGTGTTAACAGCAAGTTGAACTATGATGTCCGTTCGCGTGTAAATGTTTTTGCCCATGTTAATCATACGGCTGAGCATCCGCGTTTGGGTGTTCTGTTATGCATCAATGGAGTCGGTATTCTCAATGCGTGGGTAAAAAAGACGATTGCCCGCAATGGCATCACGTATGACCAGCTGAATGACCTGGCTGCAAGTGTTCCGATTGGTTCCGAAGGATTGTCAATCCTGCCGTTTGGAAATGGTGCGGAGAGAATGTTGGAAAACAAGCAGGTTGATTGTTCTATCTTCGGGTTGAATTTCAATATCCACCATGCGGCGCATATTGCCCGTGCTGCTCAGGAAGGCATTGTGTTTGCATTCAAGTACGGCATGGATATTATGAGTGAGATGGGAATCGATATTGAAGTGATTCGTGCCGCTCATTCGAGTATGTTCCTGAGTCCGATTTTACGAGAGGCTTTAGCTGGCGTAACAGGTACTTATATTGAGCTTTATGATACGAATGGAGCAATTGGAGCAGCAAAAGGTGCGGGTATCGGAGCTGGTATTTATGCTTCTTTTGAGGAGGCTTTTTCTTCATTGAAAAAGATTGCTGAAATTGAGCCTGACGGACTGAAAGCAGATAAGTATTGCGGAGCATACGAAGTCTGGAAAGAAAGATTGGAAAAAATACTATAGATTTGAATAGGTAGAAAACTTGTCGAGTTTTGGTTTGGATGCATACCGTAACTTATAAACTTATAAACTTAAAAACTCAAAAACTCAAGAACTTAATAACTGATTTATATGAAGAAAATGTTAGTCTTGGCAACTTCAGCGTTAATGCTGGTTGCATGTAGTGAAAAACCTGGGTATGAAATCACGGGTACAGTCAATAATCCGGCACTCGAAGGTAAGTGTGTTTATATGTATCCGTATGGTGACGCCGAAGCTGCACCGATCGACAGTGCAGTTGTAACGAATGGTTCTTTTGCATTCAAGGGAACACAGGATTCAGCCGTATTGCGTACCTTGAAGTTTTCTGAAGAAGTTGTGCCCCGTTCTTATGGACCTGCTGGTGAAAGCGGCATCTTTACAGCTACATTTGTATTGAGTAATGCCAAATTGCAGGCAACATTAGATTCTCTGTCTGATGTAACAGGAACACCGGATAATGATGCTGTAGCTGCATTCCGGAAAGAAATCCGTTCCATGCGTGCTGAGCAGGAAACGTTAGTGGCTGCATTGAAATCGGAAGATGAGGCTGCTAAGCGTGAGGCTGAACAGAAATATGATGCTATCGACCGGGCCGTAGTTGATAAGGCGGAAGCATTTATTGGGGAAAATATCAATAATGCCTTGTCTGGTGTTGTTTTCTATTCTTTCCGTTATGAACTCCCGGAAGATGCACAGAATCAATTAGTGGCAAAAGCAGGTGATGTATTCAAGTCTGTTCCGGGTATCAGCCAGATCATGGAGCGTCTGGAAAATCTGAAGACTGTGGCTGTGGGCAAGAAGTTTACAGATTTCCCGATGAAGGACGTGAATGGAAAAGACAGAAAACTGTCTGATTATGTAGGTAAGGGCAAAGTTGTGTTGATTGATTTCTGGGCCAGCTGGTGTCCTCCTTGCCGCCGGGAAATGCCGAACCTGGTAGAAGTTTACAAGCAGTATAAAGCAAAAGGCTTCGAGATTGTCGGTGTCTCATTAGACAGCAAACAGGAGGCTTGGGAAAAAGGTATCAAAGATTTGAATATCACTTGGCCACAGCTGTCTGACTTGCAGGGTTGGAAGAACAGCGGTGCTGCTTTGTATTATGTCAACAGCATTCCTCACACGATTTTGGTTGATAAAGACGGAACAATCGTTGCTAAGAACCTGCATGGTGAGGATATTGAAGCAAAGGTGGCTGAACTCTTGAAATAATCCTTTAGAAATAATCTTTCCGAATAAATTCGGAATGGAAGGTAAAAGGGAAGAACGTGGACTGTTGTCTGAAGTTCTTCCCTTTTATTATGAATAGCAAATAATAGATTTGTATCAGGAATCAGGCTGGCAGCGGTTTTAGAAGCTGTTTGAATAAGTCTGGTTTGTCATTTACAATCAGCCTATCTGGAAAGTCTACCTCTTGTAGTAGCGGATAGATATGGTCATATTGAGCAATGGAAAATGAAATGTGCGCGTCACTTCCTAAAATAACCGGTATCTCATATTGTTTGCAGAGTCGGAGGATTTCAAGATTGTTGTCGTGCGCCTTGACTTTGTGTCGAACCGGATTCAGTGAGCTGTTATTAATTTCCAATAACGTCCCTGTTTCTTTAGCTGCCTGGACGATGGGTTCAAACAGCAAATCGGCTGTTCCGTCGCCGGGGTGACTGATGATCTGTACATACGGATGGTGAATCGCTCCCAACATGGCCGCTGTATTTTGCTCTACTGTTCCGTTTTGGTAACATAAGGAATGGATTCCGGCAATGCGGATGTCGAGCATCTTCCAATAAAACTCTTCCAGATCGATATGACCTTCGTAGTCCAGAATATTCAGTTCGGCTCCTAACAGCAATTCGACACCATACATGTGCCGGGGTACGACGTGCAGGTTTCGGAAGTAAATCGGAGCACATGTTCCCGGAATACCTGGTGCATGTTCTGTAATTCCCAGTATCTTTAATCCTTTATCTGCAGCAGCATGTACCATTTCCTGCAGGCTGCTGAAAGCATGTCCACTGGCAATGGTGTGCGTATGGACATCCAAAAGTATCTGTTCAGGTTTCATTTCTTTTGAGTTAAAATGGCAGACGCAGGCCTATGTGTTTCATGGCCTGCGTCTTAATATAATCGGAATAAAGTAAAATCAGTAGGTTATTGCTTGATATTGGGTAATTCCAAACCGTAACCTTTTTTCTTGTCTTCCCGTTTCAGCATTACGGCAATGAACAAGGCCACGATACCGAAGCAACAGAAAATAATCATCGGCAGCGTATAATCGTAGGCCGGACCTCCGTTGGTGGTATCAAGCTTGCAGTAGGTATCCAATACCCAGCCAATCAATGCCGGAACGCCCATCAGTCCCCAGTTCTGTACCCAGAAGATCAAGGCATAAGCTGTTCCTAATTGCTTTTCCGGAATGATTTTTGGAACTGAAGGCCACATAGCCGACGGAACCAGTGAGAAAGCTATACCCAATACGATCATTACCAGTGTAGCAAACCACCATTCATTCAGGATTGGCAGGGCAAACAGCAGATGCACACCGATTAGCATAACCGCACCGATGATCATGATGGTTGCTCCTTTTCCTTTCCGGTCATACAGATTACCGAAGAACGGCGTAAGGAAAAGTGTTCCCAGCGGCAACAGACTTGGAATAAATCCGGCCAGTTCCTGTTCAACGTGGTATTTGTTTACCATCAGGTCTGTCGCATATTTGATGAATGGGAAAACCGCTGAATAGAACAAAACGCACAACAAGGCAATCAGCCAGAATCCTTTGTTCTTGATGATGAGGAATACATCCGACATACGGAACGGTTCTTCTTTTTCTTCCTCTTCAGCACTCATCGAAGCTTCCAGCTTGCGGTCCATTACAATATAAACCATGTAAGAAATCGTACCGATACAAAGCATGATCAGACACAGCAATACAGGTGCAGAAACACTTTGGAAATATTTGGCAAAAGGAACCGTTACTGCCATGGCCAACATGGTTCCGATACGGGCCGTTGCCATTTCCAGTCCCATGGCTAATGCCAGTTCTTTCCCTTTAAACCATTTTACGATGACTTTGGATACGGTGATTCCTGCAATTTCTACACCGACACCAAAGATTGCATAACCTAAAGAGGCGAGAGCAACTTGGGATTTCCATCCGAAAATTGTTCCTTCAGCACCAATATATCCGGCTACAGCAGCGTATTTTATGGCACATCCGATCAGCATCAAGCAGCAAGCTCCCATACCGGTGAAACGAACTCCCATCTTGTCCAAAATCATTCCTCCGAAAATCAGCATCAGGAAGAATACATTAAACCAGCCGTAGGCACTGGTAAAGATACCAAAATCTGTACTGGTCCAAGCCAGTTCTTCTTCGAGCATGGGTTTTAGTGGCGACATGACATCCGTCAGGAAATAGCCGCAGAGCATGGTGAAAGCCACAATCGCTAAGGCAGTCCAGCGGGCCGCCTTCGAGTCACTTAGTTTTCTTTGAATTAGTTCTGTCATAATTATTACAATTTTTGATTATTGGCAGTTGGTTGAAAAAGCGGATAGGCATCCGCTACGATGAATGTACTTCCTCCGATAAAGATAAAGTCGTCTGTATGGGCATCTTGTAAAGCTGACCTGACAGCAGCTTCAACCGTAGGATAAACATTCCCGCTTAAGCCGTGTTGCCGGGCCAGTTTGGCAAATTCTTCTGCCGGCAGTGCCCGGGCAATCGAAGCCTGGGTAAAATAATACGTTGCATCTTTCGGCATCAATGCTAAAACACCGTTGATGTCTTTATCGTTGACCATACCGACGATCATCCGTAACTGGCGACAGCGTTCGATTTGATTATTGAGCTGTTTGGAAAGGATTTCCCATCCTCCGGTATTATGACCGGTGTCACACACAACGCGAGGTGATGTGTGTACGGTCTGCCAGCGTCCCATCAGTCCGGTTAATTCTACTACATGAGCAAATGCTTCTTCGACGTTTTTGGGCGAGATATGAACGCCTCTCGTTCTTAATACATCCACTGCTGTTAAGACAGTGGTGGCATTCCTTGCTTGGGCCAGTCCTCCCAGTTCTCCGATAATAACATCGAAGTTTTTCGTTACAAAGCGCCATTTCGAATCGGCTCCTAACAGAAAATCGATGATCGGTTTTATTTCTGTGGATGCATACAAAGGGGCATTCACTTGGGCCGCTTTGTCCTTGAATACTTGCATGACACTGGGCTGTTCTACATCTCCGATAACAACCGGAACTCCCGGTTTGATAATACCTGCCTTTTCCGAAGCAATGGCTTCTAAGGTATTTCCCAGGAACTGGGTGTGATCCATACTGATGTTGGTAATCACACTTAAGATAGGTGTAATGATATTGGTACTATCGAGCCGTCCGCCCAGTCCAACTTCAATTACAGCGAAATCAACATGCTGATCACGAAAATAGTCGAAAGCCATACTGGATGTCAATTCGAAGAAAGAAGGTTTCAAGGGTTCGAATACCGGACGATACCGTTCCACAAACTGAACTACGTAATCTTTGGATATCATTTTCCCGTTCACTCGGATTCGTTCCCTGAAGTCTACCAGGTGAGGAGAGGTAAACAAGCCGACTGTATAACCGGCCTTTTGCAGAATGGCAGCCAGTAAATGACTGGTTGAACCTTTGCCATTGGTGCCTGCAACATGAATCGTTTTATAATCTTTATGGGGATTTCCCAGATAATCATCTAAGGCTTTACTGGTTCCTAATCCGGGTTTATAGGCGGAGGCTCCGCTGTGCTGAAAAACCGGAATGCTGGTGAACAAGTAATGCAATGTCTCTTCGTAAGTCATTTGTTTATTATTTATAAAGGACAAAAGTAGCGAATTTAATTCATTTCTTTTATAGAATTATAATCCATTTATATGTTTTCATTACTTATGATTTTAATATAAGTTTCACTAATACCGGATTGTCATCTTCTTTCATCTGATGAATTTTTTCTACTATATCTGGATGTTCATTACAGAAACTATTCCATTCTTCTGTGTTAATCCGATCTTTATAATCGTTCATTGCTTCTATCAGTTCAGTCGGTTCTGCGAGGTAATACAAAATACCATTTTTGTACAGCTTCGGAAGTTTCCATGCTTTCAAATTAATGCGATTCCCTTTAAAAAGCAGATCATCCATTAAATAAGTAGCACTTTGGCTTTGACTCGTTTCATGGTTATAGAAAGTTATGTAACCATCATCCTTATAATCCATGAAAGTGAAAACTGAAATTGGATTGCTGAAGGAATAATATAGCATATCAATTATTCCTTGTTTTTCCTTTATTATTTTATGTATCTCTAATATCCCATTAGCATTCTTAAATTCATTTATTGGGATTCTATGATCTCCTATATCTATCAAATAAGCAGGAACAAATTGCTCGTTTGTTAATCTATAGATTGTATCACTATACGGATAGGTAAAAAATAGATTTCCGTTATATGTTAATAATGGTCTGACTGAAGAAGTATAAGTCGTCATTTTTCTCGTAAGTTCATCCCCTTTAAAAAGACGATCAATAATCTCTCCTTCTTGGTTGTATTTATAAACTAAATAGTCATCATTTGGAAGAAATGCAGTTCCTCCTCTTTGGATATAAAAATAACCATCTTTAAAAAGAATATTTTGGGGATAAATATCTAGCTTTTTCCGAAATACACAAGAATCACTTACTAAATCATATGTATACATGCTCTGATTATCATTTGAAGTAATCGCAACTTGAAAATCTTTTATCACATCAAAATCTCCAATGGCTATATACTCATCTGGTCCGGATCCTCGTTTATCCAATTGGTACAAAAACTTACCATCTTCGTTGAATACTAAAATCTTTTCTATTCGGGTAGAAGCAGAACCTATATAATAGTAGCCCTTGTATTTAATAATTTTACCGATTGTATTGATCAGACAACCTTCGGTTGTTTCCAAAGGAGTTAGTTCTATCGATTTAACAAAATCAGAGAATTTCAATTTCGCATTTTCTTCCAATTTACATGGAACAATAGATATATTTTTATCTGGCTCTTTACTTTCTGAGCATGAAAGAAATAATGCAAAAGCGGCTATAAGTAACAATCTGTATTTTTTCATCGTAATCAACAATAGTTTTTTCTTCTGATTAGGTTTATTATGATTCTTGTATTTATCACTTTTTAGGTATTGACAAATATAGAAGAATAATACTTCGGAAGCAAATCTATTGTACCTTTGCACCCGCAAATTATAGAATGATTTTATACAAATAATGGAAAAGAACGAAAAACAACGAATTACGTACATTCCTCAAGGAGGAGTTTGTTCTAAGATGATGATTGTGGATATTGCTGATGGTAAGATTGAGAATGCACAAGTGATTGGCGGATGCGATGGCAACCGGCAGGGCATGTGCGCTTTGTTAAAAGGTATGTCGGTAGAAGAAGCAATCCGTCGGATTGAAGGCATTGACTGCCATGGCCGAGGCACTTCTTGTCCCGACCAGATGGCTCAAGCCTTGAAGCAGGCACGCTAAGACAGCGTGAACCTGCTTATTGGATAAACTGCGTAGCGTAGGCTTTTTCCAGCTTCGGATAATCGATCAGGTATTTCTCCGTAACGTCTTCCTTTAATCCGTAAACCAGACTGTCTGTGTTGGCAGACAAGCTCCATTCATCGTAATCAGCTGAAGTAATCGTCTGTGTTGTACCTGAAACGGACAGGGCATAATAGAATTTTTCTCCGGATGTCAGCTGGATACTTAATTGCTGATAGGTCTTTCCGTTTTCATCGTATTTGACTTCCCGCCGGAATGTTCCTTTCTGGGCTTGCGTAGTCGCGGACGGATAAATGATAACTTCACCTTCTGTGCTGTCGGGCACCATGTATGAGAAGTAATATTCTCCATCAAGGCTGACAGGCATACTCTTCAGTATTCTTTCGCTCAGCTCTCTTTCCTCTTTCTGGGTAATCTCATCTCCAATCACTTCTGCTCTTAGGCCAATTACATGGAAAGAACGGGAAGGATAAGCTACTTTTATCTTCAGGAAATAGACATGCGACTTGGCATCTCGTATGGAAATGATGCTTTCTCCTTGGAGCAAGGGCTTAAAGGTGAGTGTGGAGTTTCCTTCGATTACTTCCACGACTTCTTTATTGCTGTTCTCGATTGTGAACGGTGTTTCTGCTCCGTAGATATAATAGGATTCTCCTTCGCTAAAAGGTGAAAGTTGCAAGGTATAATCAGAATTGATGGGCTGCTGGTTTTCATCGGTTGGCGTTAATCGGATAGATTCGTCGTCATCACCACAAGCCGACAGGCAGCAAGCACTGATAGCCAGCATACACATCATAAGCCATTTCATTGTTTTCATAAACGAATTTATTTTATATGAATAATGGTGCCAAAGATAGAATGTTTTCTTTGACACCATCCTGATTTAGCTTATTTTAAGCTATGTGTTCTAGCCGGCTGTTTCCCCGGTTTTACTTTTCATGAATCGTATAACCGTCGTCGGTCAGTACGGCCTGCAATTCAGCCAGCGACTTTTCGCCTTGTGTAAACTCAATGGTAGCTACCGGCGGATTCAATGTGACTGAAGCCTGTACGCCTTCCAGCTGATTTAAACTCTTTTCTACGCGCATGCGGCAATGGTTGCACATCATGCCTTCAATAACATACTCTTTTTTCATCGTCTTTGAATTTGTATTTATAGAATCATTTGTTTGTATCTTTTTCCTTTTCAGTCGCAGACTGTTGCTGACGACACTTACGCTGCTCATGGCCATGGCGGCTCCGGCAATCATCGGGTTGAGCAGGAAACCATTGATCGGGTATAAAATACCGGCGGCTACCGGAATGGCAATCAGGTTATAGATGAAAGCCCAGAACAGATTCTGACGAATGGTTTGTACCGTCAGGCGAGAAAGCTGGATGGCTTCCGGAATCTTCTGCAAATCGGAAAAGATGATGGTCATTTGTGCTACATCAATGGCAATGTCGCTTCCTTGTCCCATGGCAATGCTCAGATCGGATTGGGCTAATGCGGCGCTGTCGTTGATGCCGTCGCCTATCATGGCTACCTGTTTCCCTTCTTGCTGCAGCCGCTTGACGAATTCGGCTTTTCCCTGTGGTGTCATGCCCGCCTGATAATGTCGGATACCCGCTTGCTCTGCAATTGCCTTGGCCGTTGTTTCCTGGTCTCCGGTCAGCATCCATACCTGAATACCCATTTCCTGTAAGGTATGAATGGCGTTTATGGAAGTAGGCTTGATCCGGTCTGTAATGGCAGCAACGGCCAATGCCTGTTTTGAGTCGGCCAGCCAGATAACGGTTTTCGAGGCTTGTGCCAGTTCGTCTGCCTGTTTTTGCAGGAACGGGTCAATGGAAATGCCTGCCTCGAGCAGCAGATTCCTGTTTCCGACCCGGTAAAGGACGCCGTCGATGACGCCCATGATACCTTTTCCCGTCAGACTTTCGAAGGATGTTACCGGAAGAACCTCCGTGTTCAAATACCGGCAGACGGCGTCAGCCAACGGATGTTCCGAATGTTTTTCCAGTGAATGGAAGACGGCTGGCAAAGGTCCCTGATCGGGCAGCCAGACCAGATCGGTTACTACTGGTTTGCCTTCTGTGATGGTTCCGGTCTTGTCGAGCAGGATCGTATCCACCTTGCGGGCCGATTCAAGACTTTCGGCATTTTGGATCAGGATGCCGGATTCGGCTCCTTTCCCGATGCCGACCATGATGGCTGTCGGCGTTGCCAGTCCCAATGCACACGGACAAGCGATAATCAGCACGGTGACTGCTGCCAACAGTCCGCGTGTAAAGCCTTCGGTTGGGGCCAATACATACCAGGCGATGAACGTCAGTAACGAAAGCGTGAGGATGACAGGTACAAAGATCGCGGCTATCTTATCGACCAGCCGTTGAACAGGGGCTTTACTGCCTTGTGCCTCTTGTACCAGCCGGATGATATGGGCCAGCAGGGTTTCGTGTCCTACTTTTTCTGCCTGGAAGGTAAAACTTCCTTTCTGATTGATGGTACCCGTATAAACTTTGTCTCCTTTCCGTTTGGCTACCGGAACCGGTTCACCGCTTAACATGCTTTCGTCGATGTAAGATTCTCCTTCCAACAGTATACCATCTACGGCTATTTTCTCGCCGGGTTTGACTAAGATATGGTCGCCTTTACCGATCTTTTCCACCGGGACGCACTCCGTTTTTCCGTCGGAGAGAAGGCGGTTCACCATTTTCGGTTGCAGGTTCATCAGCTTCCGGATAGCGGTCGATGTCTGGTTCTTGGCCCGTGCTTCGAGCAGTCTGCCCAACAAGATAAAGGCAATGATCACACTGGCCGCTTCAAAATAGACATGCGGTTCGACACCTCGCTGCTCCCAGAATTCCGGGAAGAAAAGGTTGAGGAGGCTGAACAGGTAAGCAATCCCGGTACTGTTGGCTACCAGCGTATCCATATTGGCCGACCGGTGCTTCAGCTGTTGCCAGGCATGGATGAAGAAGTCGCGCCCCAGCCAGAAGACAACCGGAGTAGAAAGAATCCAGGCGATATATCCGGCATAAGGCATATCCATGAAAAACATGCTGATCACGGCTACCGGAAGGGCCAGAAGAATGGCTTCGATGGTTTTCCGCTTGAGTTTCTGGTAATCCTGGTTTCGGATTTGTTCGGCTTCTTCGGCTGTTTCTTCTTCCTTGCCGATCAACAAATCATATCCGGCATCTTGTACGGCTTTCTGCAGGGCTTCCGGCGAACAGACGAGCGGATCGTATTCCACCGTCGCCGTAGCTGCCGCATAATTCACCTGTGCCTGGCTGACACCCGCCTGGTGGTTCAGGGTTTTGTCCACCCGGTTGGCACATGCCGCGCAACTCATTCCCATTACCGGGAAGGTAGCTGTTGTTGTTTTCGTATTCGTCATAGAAAATTCTGTTTGTCTGATTTCGGAAACAAAATTAGTATGAACAATCCGCCGGGGCTTTATAGAATTTTGGATAGATTTTATAGGATTTGAATGCCATGACCGGAATGCCGGGAGGAAATAAATCTTCTTTTGTGTTCTGACTGTTTTTATATTTGGTCCAGCGGCTTGCGCATTCCGCTTTCCTGCTGCTTGAACTGGGTAGGAGTCATGCCGGTTACGCTTTTGAACTGAGCACTCAGGTGAGCTGTGCTTGAATAGTTCAGAAGCAGGGCTATTTCACTTAATGAGAGCTCGTTGTAGGCCAACAGTTCTTTGACCCGTTCAATCTTCTGATGAATGAAATATTTCTCGATGGTGATTCCGCACACTTCCGAGAAGAGCTTGCTCAGGAAACTGTAGTCGTGATGGCATTGCTCTACCAAAAAGTCAGACAGGTTTACTTTCAGCTCGTTGTTCTCCTGATGAACCAGTTCGATAATGCTCCGTTTGATCTGTTCAACAAGCTGCTGCCGCTGGTCTTCCAGCAGTTCAAATCCGATAGACTCCAGTTCGCTTCTCAAAGCCACTTTTTGTTGGTCTTTCAACGGTTGTTTCAGCCAGGCTTCGCCTAATTCCACCGAAAGATAAGGAATCTCCAGCTTGTCAAGTATTTGCCGGACAGCCATGATACACCGCGGACAGACCATATTCTTGATATGGATCCGGTTTTCCTCCACCTTTTCCGGAGTATTTTGTGTTGCTTTGAGCTCTGCCATATTTTTACCTTTTTCATGAAACCGGAGGTAAAGATAGTAATTTTATCGGATGGTTATCCTAAGGTCCTTTTGGGAAGATGTAGAAAACTCGGCAGCTTTTTATCGTTCCACCCGGGTGGAATGATCGTCTCACCTATGTGGAACGATCGTTTCACAAGGGTGAAACGGTCGTATCACAGGGGTGAAACGATAAAAATATGTCATTTAACGAATTTGGTTGACTTAAAATCTCTTTATAAA
>ENA-UOJF01000450-UOJF01000450.1-human-gut-metagenome-genome-assembly--contig:-P74-NODE-450-length-38410-cov-13.761674_pt1 | contig 38410 bp, 32 predicted proteins | sample MGYA00242344_ERZ723891 | MGnify/ENA metagenome assembly ERZ723891 | reverse complement strand
AAGAGAAGAGAGAAGCTGCATCGAAGCATTGTCATCGGAAATGATAAGGAACAATGCCGTCTTTTTCGCGCCGATATCTGCCAATCGAATATCATCGTTACTGATAACTCGGCGGACTTTATAGGTCATGAACAGCTGTAACCGGGTATTCAAGCCGCCTACAATGTTCGGCTGAACACGCTCGCCCATACCTTTAAATACCGCCCATGCAGAAGCAGCCGGATGGTTCAGCGGGACATTCTTGAAATTCTCTTCCCAGCTGTTCAGGTCGTTGTGCATCAGAGCGTTATAGATATCGGAGATATTGCAGGTCGGCGCATCCTCTTCCCAACTCTGCAGTTTCTTCTCGCCTTCCTCTTCGCCATAAAATTCCTTTGCCAGATACTCTACGACTTTGCGGCGGTCAAACATCGCGGATTCAGGGTTCTTCACCACCTCCACCAATGCTTTCCCGTCATCCTCAGAAATGAACGGCAGCTGCGTTAAAAGTTCTTTGGTACGGCGCTCATAGATTTTAATGAGCGTAGTCTCACGCATAAACGCGCAGTAGGAAACGGCAACGCGGAACAGGTTCTCCTCAGAACTCTCCCAGAACGGGTCTGCTTTACCGCCGCCGCCCGTGTTCGTGATAACGGTTTTACAGAACGCAATGACACGCTGGTCATCGATATTGCCCGTAATAGGGTCGTAGATTTCCTGTACGCAGTCCCAAGCATTGGAAAGGTCAAGGTTGATGAGGTTGAATACCTTCACCTCATAGCCCCTGGATTCCAGCAATTTCCGCATATCATTGTGGATTTCACCTTTCGGGTCCGTAACGACTACCGATTCACCGCGTACAATCGACTGGAACACAGCGGTACGAACATAACCGAAAGATTTACCGGAGCCGGGAGGTCCAATAAGGATGAGGTTCCGGTTTCCGGTCGGCTCAAACGGCAACGCAATGACCTCTTCGCCGTCCTGCGTGAACTGACCGAGAATCGTGCCTGTCACATCCTCAACGGGACCAACCTCATAGACTTTCTTAGCTTGGCTCTCGCTCATCCATCCGGCAGTACCGTATGTACCGGCATTTGAAGTAATCATGCCACGGTCATCGACTTCTCTTGCGGAATTGAGGTCTGTGTTCTTTTTGGAAAGGATAACGGCGATAAAGGTGATTGCTGCGGCAAAGATAAGCGTAGAGATGATTCCGTATCCGGTCGTCAGGGCGAGAACCAGTTTACGGAAGAATCCGGACTCCCACTCCCCTACCATCAGAGCGGCAATGTACCCGCCCGGAAACAGCGCGATTACAAACGCGCAGATAAACAGAAGAATCAGCTGCTCACCTTTTGAAAGCATCTGAATCTTCACTTTCAGTTCGTTCCACTTTGTCATGAATTGCTATCCTCGCTTTCTGTCTCGGCGCTGCTGTCAGCGGCATCCCAGTCATCCAAATCAACGCTTTCCGTGGATGTCTGCGTTTCAATGAGCAGCAGGTTTTCCTCTTTGGTGTCATCGAGAGAATCCGTGACGACATTCAGGATATTATCGGTGTAGGAGAACTCCCAGCCGAGGATTCTCGAAATATCAGAGACCGGCATTACGACATCATCCGCAGTCGGAAGTGCGAAAGTATCCGTCCAAATCTCTGGCGGCTTTGTGCTGATAAAATCAAAGGTATTGTTCGAGTTATTTACATTGAAATACTGGCTGATATTGTAAAGCGCTCCCTTTGCTGGAATAAACGCACACTCGCCAAATGTTTCAGGGACAGCCAAGAGATGTGCTGTCGTATCATAGTCGGTATTTGAATCGAAGGCTTCCGACAATGCCCGCAGGGAAACGCACATGCGCCCGTCACTGTTGATGGTGTATTTGAGGTCCGGAACCAAAGACCCGTTGAGAATCACGCAGCGAATCGGCGCATCCATCTTCCCTTGCAGGATAGCCTGACCGTTCTTGCGGTTCTTGACAGCTTGGTCGTAGCTTTCTTTCGTCTTATAGATGTAGATGCGCTCGCAGGAACCTTCCTTGCGAAGCTGTGCGAAATCTGTGGGGTATTCGATTTCGTTGGTAAGGTTATCGATGTCATAGACTTCTTCACCGGACACGATGCATTTCTGTAATGTTCCATCGGAATACAAGGCAGCATCATTGCCAGTATCGGTCGAGGCGGGAGTCTCTACATAGTTGCCGTTCTCATCGATATACCCGGAACTGCTTTCCACATACTCATCCGTGATAGTGATTTGTTCTCCTGTGCCGGATTCGGTACTGTCGGAGTCAATGTCCGGAGCAGAAGGAGTATTGCTGAGATTCTGCGTATTGCGGATATAGACGGTATGTCCCGTTTCAAGGGTAAGACCCTTTCCATCCGCATCTGTATAAGGAACGAGGTTCTTAGCCTTTACTGCGGACTCGTATTCCTTATACCGATAAGTGCCATCCAGATACTTGTATTCCATATACCCGTTCTGAGCACAGTTATTGGGAGACTCAGCCGTAATCGGCGTCAACACGATTTGTCCGTTCTCCATTTTCACGCCGCCCGAAGTATCTACATCTCCGGTCACCTCAGGATTTCCGGAAGCGGAATCCGATGCTGCAATAGACGGGGTCGGGACCGGATTCGAGGTTGCCTCATCCTCTGCCTTGTTTCTGCATCCTGACAAGCAGGTGCAGATAGATGCCGCCGCAAGGCTTACAGCGGCCATTTTCTTCAAGTTCTTTTTCATCAAAAAATCCCCACTCGTTTTGAGTGGGGCCTCCGTATTTTAGTTGCTCATATATGCCTCAGGATTGACTTGCTGTGTGCCGTAGTACATTTCAAGGTGCAGGTGTTCGCCTGTGCCGCCGTGCGAACTGTAACACAATCCGCTCCATCCCGTCTGACCGATAACAGCACCAGCAGGAATCGTATCACCAATCTTCCAAGAAAATCCCGGTGACAGATGCTGATACAGTACGAAAACACCACCACTGCTCGATTCACCGTAATACACGAAAACGAAATTTCCTCGCTGTGCGTTGCCTTTTGTCTGGGTAACGCCGTTTGCAAATCCTGTCTGGGTTCCGATAACGATGCCCTGCGAGGGCGCAATGAGCGAATACATCACAGACGGCGGGACTATATCGGTGCCGTTATGAGCAATACCGCCTCGAATCGCGCCAAGATGCGAAGAAACCATACCCTTCCATCCTGACCATGGCCCGCCAATAACGCTTGGGGCATTAAACAATGTATCGGCTGGATGAGATGCATAAAACTGCGTAATCAAGCCTTTCAGGGTTCCGCTGATGACCATACCGCCAACGCCGCCGCCCATGCCGGGATTCGGTGCATCCGGGTCGAAGTCCAACTCCGCATTATCCTCAAAGTACGCTTCCCGCGCATTATACAACTGCCGCATCGCCTCAACCTGTTCGTTGAAGATGGCCTCATCCGAGAGGTCTGCCGTGCCGACTGTAGTGTCTGTAACATTGAAGTAATCGAGGATATACCGCTTCGCGCCTTCTTTCGGCGAATAATGGTATTTGATTTTTGCAACCGCAATCTTGTACTTTTCGGATTTCTGAACACGCTGTGTTTCCTTATGCGTGATAAGGTTCCCGAATCTGTCGTATTGCTTGTTTCCGTTCTTATCAAGAGTCGGAACATCGACTTCTTCGTCTTCCCACCATGTTCGGGTAGCTTCCGAGACGCGGTATTCTTTATCGAGTTCTACTTTCCAAAGCTTGCTCTTTTCAAGGCTTTTGGCTGCATCAACCATTTCCTTTACATGAAACCGCAAACCGGACTCGTTGCGGGATTTGCAGCTTTCACCAGCCATAACGAAGAATGTCCAATTCAGGTAATTCTTTGACTCGTACAGTTCCGGGTCCACGGAAGTCAGGATATTTTCAGGCGCAACACCGTCAGCTTCGGCTTGCTTTACCATCTTATCCATTTCCTTGTTTGCAATATCCAGTGCTGTTGCATTGAATTCCTGATACGCGTCCTTGAAATAGTGGTTCAGCACCGCCACCATCACATTTGATGTACTCGTGTACCCGTAGAACACCGGGTCATCTGCAATCGCCAAATCATCCCTATAGGATTTACTGGCATCACCAAACTGTCCGGTCGTCGCAAAGGTCAGAAAATCATCGATACCCGCTGAAAGCCTTGCTTTGAAATCCTCCCAGCCAAGCGTTACGCTGTCTACGGATTGACCGACCGCGCTTTGCACTGACTCTGCAATCGAGCCCGGTAACTGAACCACAAAGATGACACCCATCATTGTGATAAAGAACGGTATCATGAAAAGTACAAGCGCGACCAGAATGATTTTGAGCGTTGTTTTTGGATTTTTGATTGCAGTCGTTACAGCACCGACATAGTTTCCGCTCGCGATTTGTCCGGCGGCCTTCGATACGGCCTTCGCATCTTTTTGCGCTTCTCTACCTGCGTTATAGACATCGGCGGCTGTCTTTGCCATTTGCTTGGCATCGCTTACTGCACTGTCGGCCATATTGCCGGTTGAGGAGGCACCGCCTCCGAATCCTGCCATATTACCACCCTCCTTACTGATAAGCTTCTTATCACTTTCTGCCGCAACCAATAGCTGCGTTACCGCCTTGCGCCGCGTGGAGGCAAGTGATTTTGCAAGGCACGGCATCGGGTATTACCCCGACACCGAAAGGCTTACGCCTTATTTCTTGTATCAGCGTCTGCGCTTATAGTCGCCCATACCGCTGAAAGGGTTGTGTCTCTTATCCTGTTTTCCATGACCATGAGAATCGCGTTTCTGGTCATCGTACCGCTGGAAATGCGGCTGGCCATTGGAATGTCCGTTATAGGGTCTCGGTTCGGAATTCTTGCGGGATTCCTGACGAGCCTGACTCCTGCGGTAATCCGCATCAAGGTCCGGTCCTACATTTTCAAAACCTTCAATGCTGCGGGCTTTATTCGCCACCTCATCGAAGGTCGCGGGGCGAGAGGTTCTCGTTGCAGGGTCCCAAACAGGCTTGATATGAACCACAAACGGAGCGTACTCAGGAACGCTGCCATCGGAATCCACCTTCTGGAGAATCCGCCAAGTCGTCCATCCGTTATCCGCGACTTCCTCACGCGTCATCTGGAACATACCCAAGCTATCAGATTCGACTGTGCCGTTTGTACTGCTCAGGCGCGTAACGCTGGACTGAGAAGTCATATAGGCTTCGGGAATCGGAGGCCGTTTCTGTTCCGCGACCTGTTCAGGCTCGGATTCGGGTTCCGCTACAGGTTCAGGTTCAGCCATTTCCTGTTCGGGAGCCGTGAACGAATTGGTTTGCGCCTTATCCTCGTAATACTCAGACCCGTCCGCGATAGGAACATCAAATGCGGCGTCATCCGTTGCATCGAATTCCGTATCCTCGGTTTCGTCTTGTGTATCGGGTTCATCTGAAAAATCGGGTTCCGGTACATCATCTGTATCAGTATTCTGACCGCCAGAGTAATTCTCGCTGTCATCGTGGCTGTTCTGTGTATTAGATTCAGACCCGGCTTCATCGACCGTCTCAGTCACCGTACTGCCGCCGCTTTGCTGTTCTGCGGCTTGCTCGACCTGAACGACCTCTGTCGCAGCGGTTTCTGCCTCGACCGTAGTTTCAGGTTCAGGAGGCATATCGCCTTCCGAATACCCGGACCCACCGGTCTCCCCTACCGCATACGGCAAACCATCCGCCGCAGGGGCTTCAACCTTTTCGGAAGAAGTGCCAGCGGTTTCAGAAGTAGGCGTATCCGTGCTGTCATTTACGCTACCGGACGGAGCCGATTCACTGGAAGAACCAGTATCGCCGGAAGATGTGGGAGCAGATACAGAAGTACCAGACCCGGAACTGCCGGAGCCGGACGGAGCATGAGCACTCTCGCCGGACGCAGGTGCAGAACCGGAAGAACTGCCAGCGCTGTTGTCGGAACTGCTTCCAGAGTCAACAGAGGGCTCAGAACTGCCCGTATCAGAAGCGGGTGCCGGTGTCGCAACATTGGTTGTCGTAGCACTCTCAGCCGGTGCAGATTCAGGCACGGCGCTCGTTGTATCGGCAGTAGCAGGACTCGTAGTACCACCGCTGCCCTGTGCAGGAGCAGAACTGCTTTCCTGTCCGCTTGTGCTCGTAGGAGCACTGTCAGACCGTCCAAGCGTATCTGCGCCGTCAGCGCCCGGAACATTGCTTACGCCGCCAGTATCGGACGATTCACTATGCGCAGTGCCTTCGTTCGGTGCAGTTGCATCCCCGCCAGCAGACGGAGCGTTGCTCTCGGAAGGAGCCGAAGCCGTTTCCGGAGTAATTTGAGTAGCAGGAGTCGTGGCTGTCGAAGGAGCAGGAGCAGTCTCACCGCTTTCCTGCGTAGATGCAGGTGCAGTTGCAGGGATAGTAGCGGTAGGAGCAGACGCCTCGTGATTCACAACAGGAGCCGTTGCGCCGTCATTGGTTGTACCGCTGCCGGATTCAGGCGCAGAGACATGAGTCGGAGCAGGTGAAGCAGGTGCCGAAGTTGCGCCGCTTTTGGTAGGAGTTGTAGGTGCAGAACCCGGTGCAGACACCGTAGTAGAAGCAGGAGTGGAGACCGGCTGAGCCTGTCCCGCCGCCGTGCCGGCCACAGCCCCCGCTGCAACGCCTGCCGCAGCCGCAACTCCAGCAGAACTGCCAGAGACCGGTGCAGTAGGAATAGAAGCGGAAGGAGCCGGGGCGCTCACAGAACCAGCGCCCGCTGCGGGTCTTACCGTAGTAGGAGCCGTGCCGGAACCAGGTACTGTAGAACTCTGTCCCGATGCCGTACTCGGTGCAGGAGTAGTTCCGGGAACGCTTGTAGGAGCGTTTGTGCCGGTAGTCGAAGCAGGTGCCGGTGCGTTGACAGCAGGCGTTGCTGCTGTCTCAGGTGCGGTACTTGCAGGCATGTTGTTTGCAGCCATACCGGGCACATTCGCTGTCTTAGGCGCATTCGCAGTACCCGGCACTGTATCACCAGAAACCGGTGCCGTCCCTTGCACAGGAGCATTCACGGTACTGGTTGTAGGATTCTGTGCGGGTGCAGCAGTAGGAGCCGTCACACCGGGAGCGGGTGTTGCACCGCCAGCAGATGTAGGCTCTGCCACCTTGCCGTCAGCACTCTGCGTTGCAGGAGCCGATGCGTTTTCACTTGCAGGCACAGACGCATCCGCCTTACCACCAACATCCTGAGGTGCAGGAGTGACCGCTTCTTCACCAATAGGTGCAGGTGCATCCACCTTGCTGTCCATATCCTGAGGTACAGGAGCCTGAGCAGTTTCGGCAGCAGGTGTAGTCGCAGTCTCATCCACACTCTGAGGAGCAGAAGTGACCGTTTCTTCACCAACGGGTGCAGGTGCATCCCCCTTGCTGTCCATATCCTGAGGTACAGGAGTCTGAGCAGTTTCGGCAGCAGGTGTAGTCGCAGTCTCATCCACATTTTGAGGAGCAGGAGCAGACGCTTCTTCATCAACAGGTGCAGGCGCATCCTCGCTCACCGGCGCGGGTGCAGCAGTATCCGTATCCTTTACAGGCTGTTCATTCGTCTGCGCAGCCGGAGTTTCAGCGGTCTCGGGAACCGGTTCTTCATCACGAGTAAAGGTGCAGGTAGCCTGAGAGTTCTTGCCATCCTGGTCGTTGCCGATAGCAACAATCAGCGAACCGGCAGGATTACCGTCAGTGCCGTCCGACACGTGCATACCCGTGACATGCCCACCATCAGCAAGCATCGCTGCCTGTGCGGGATAATACTGGGCATTTTCCTTGATATGGTCTTCCATCGCCTTGAAAGCGTTCGGAGAATTGTAATCCGCGTTACTGTCAGGATTCATCATATCAGCCAGGCGTTCCTTATCGGTCATGCCGATTCGAGTAGCCATCGCAGCCTGTTCCTCTTCGTTTTCTCTCGCCTTATTCAATGCTGCGCTTCCGGTTTCAGCAGACAGAGCATCTCTGATACTGTTTTTGAAGGCATCGTTGTCATCGTTGGCATTGAAATGCTTATACGCGGTCATGGCATCGCTGTCACCAGCCTTGCGACCCTTGGCAATCTCAGATGCAGGAATCGTGAACTGAACCTTGTTGTTCGCATCGGGCGTAACATCCTTGACCTTATCACCAAACATGTTGACGGATTGCTCCGCTTCCCAAATCTGGTTACCGGCCGCATCTTCACCGACCTTGCGAAGCCCGAACTTACCCATTGCGCTGTCTTCTTCCATAACGGACTTTCCGTTGGGAGCGACCTGCATAGAGTCGTATTTCTTGGCCCCGTTCACATCGAGCAAGCCTTCCTGCGTATCGCCGATTTCGAACTCGGATTTCTCGGAAACGCGGTTCTTCTCATCACGCTTGACAGCACTAGCAAGGAGTTTACCGTCCTCGCCGATTTTAACGCTTTCGACATGAGCATCGTCATCGAGATGTCCGGCACTGCGCAACTTATCTTCAAGCACCTGCTTGTAGGCGTCAGTGTTGTAGGAATCAGCGTTCAGAGCGCCGCTTGCCATCTTGTCAGCACGGTCGTACATCGTTTCCTTGCCAAGCACGGCATCAGCTTTCATCTTATCTGCCATGCTGGCGTTATTGACATACCCGCCGTCCTGCGCAGAGGTTTCGCCGCCGTTCATGAAATCTGCAAAGCTTTTAATCGGCTCAATGCCATTTGCTTTGCCAATGTTTTTCCCAGCATCCCACATGTTCTTGCCGACACCGGCTACATGTCCAGCAACGGACGCAACGCCGCCGAAGACATTACCGATACTCCGAAGCACACCGGAAGCCTCACTGATGGGGTCAAGTCCTGTCGTTCTGGTGATTTTCAATCCGGCAGTCTGCATCATGTCATCGAGACGCTGTGCGATTTTCAGGAACGCGTAGGTGATAAGTCCCCACTTGACCATCTCAGTATTAGAAGCACCGAAAAGACCGTTGTTGAGGGCAGTTCTTGCAATACCCACGACCCAGATATTCAGAATCAGCAATACACATTGAGACCAGAACATCTGCAGCCAGCTTCTCGCGGTATCTTTGGTGTTTTCGCTTGCCATTGTCGCAAATGCCAGCGGGGAAAGGTTGATTGTAAAAATGCAGATGATATAGCGTTCAGCACATTCAAGGACCAGCTTAATCAGGTTCCACCAGATAATCAGCATCAGGGCAAGCACTACGATAAGCGTTGCCAAAGAGTTCAAGTCGAATGCCGATGTGATTTCGCCAAGTCCTGTCATGTCTGAGCCGACACTCGAGAACGAGAATGTCCCGCCCGCGTCCGAAACGCCTTCCGTCAACGCCGAGGACAGCGGAGCCACGATTTCATTAAAAATCATGGTCAGGAAAGTTTTTCCGCATATCACCATTACGATGCCAAACACCGCATTCCAAATCAATTTTGGAATTGACTCGACCTTTTCGCCGTGCGCGAGGTTGATAAGATACGAAATGATATGACAGCAGATAAGAACACCCGCAATCATGTACGCGATAATGTTAATTGCCTGAATGAAGAAATTGCCGATGTTGTTACCGCTGTCAAATCCGGGTACAAAGCGGGATACATCCACTGTACTCATCGTTGTAATTTCCAAAAGAGGTTCCAGTACAATATCAGCGGCATTCAAAAGACCTTTGGCAATCACCGTAACGACAAGGCCAAAGAAATTCGTAGCAATATCGACGGTTCCGGCAAATGCAATGCATACCGACATCAGGCATCCGGCAGCTGCGGCCAGCATCGTTCTTCGAATCAGGTTCTTGTTTCTTTTCTGATTCACAAGAGAGTTAATCGAACTCACCTTCTTTCCAAAACAAAAAAGGCTCGCCCGAATACATCGAGCAAGCCCTTCGAGCCGAAGCTTATTGACCGTTAGCCAAGTTCAGCATTGACCTGCGAACCCAGTTCATTGGCAACCTTAATCAGGCCCGGAACAGCGGCAGCAATGACAACGATGATGGCGGTCGTAATCAGCCGCTTCTTATACATCTGAACATCCTTGGGGTCGCTGCTCAGAAGCATACGGACCAGGAAGTACAGGAAGACAGCAATACCGATAGGAACAACGATGTTGGTCAGGCCCTTAGAAATAGCGTTGGTAACAGAGTTACCGACATTGAACACCTTGTTAATGGCGCTGGTAACATCTGCGTATGCGAACATAGTGCTCATCATCGCAGCAGTACCCATTGCGCAGGCAGTGTTCAGAGCCATCTGCATGTTGCGAATCGGATTGCGCTTCTGCAAATCATTATTGCTCATGTCAATTTTCCTCCTTCCCTGAAAATATAGCTATATTTTTCGCAGAGCCAATGAGCTGCGCTCTTTTAAGGAACCCAACCCATTAACTCTACAATATCTATTATCTGCAGTTCGCATATAGGGGCAACAGTCTTAGATTCGTATATTTGGAGCGCTCTTCGCACAAACAAAAAAGCGGAACCCTCCAAAAAGGAAGGTCCCGCCGATGCTTACATGTTTCTTAGACGCTTGATAATTCTCGGTCCTAAGAGAGATTTTCGACCCTGAGTACGGGTCGTGCGCACTGCTTTTTTCAGTGCTTCTTCATCACCAATCATCACAAGCTTTTTCTTGGCACGGGTGATTCCCGTATAGTACAACGGCTTTGTCAGCATCGGACCATACGAAGAACTTACCGGAAAGATACAGCAGGGAAACTCACAGCCCTGAGAGCTGTGTACGGTAATGGCATAAGCCAATTCTACATTTTTCATATCATTGCTGTCATAGGTCAACACCTCATTTTTAGAATCGAATAGGATACATACCCGAACGCCGTCATCATCTTTCAGGATTTCCTGAACAGTACCGAGGTCACCGTTGATGACTGCCTCCGTGTTTTTGCGCTGAATTACGCGGTCGCCTGCCATGAAAGTCTGGTGGTTCACCTCATAGAAAGGCTTGCCATCGGTTTTCGGATTGACAGCCGCTTGAATCTCTACATTCACACGGTTCTTGCAAAGATACCCGGTCGGCGTACCTTTATCATAGTGAGTGGGAGTCAGAACGATTGTGCCCTGCATCCCGTATTGCGCCACACCTTTGCGGTACTCCTCCACGATAGTCTTCATGATTTTATCAGCTTCGGTCTTTTCGTCCGGGTCAGTCACCGAGATGAAGTTGAACTCATCGTCAAACCTCAAGTTTCGGGTCATGCCGGAATACGCACGGTTCTCGCGGATTTTAATGGATGCGTCCGTAATGGTAGAGGTACTCCCCTGCCGATAGTTGACATCGAGGCGCACAGTTTTGATAACGCCGCACTCAATCAAATCGCGAAGTACATCGCCACGGGAAACCGGAGCAAGCTGGTCAGTATCACCGAGCAGAACGATTCTCGTAGAGGGACTGTTCAGAACGGCATCTACTGCAAAGGCAAACAGATGCTCACCGACCATACTCATCTCATCAATACCCACGAACCCGCAAATTCTGCACTCGCCTTGTGCCTTGAATCCGCTCGGATTATCCGCAGGAACAAGACCGCAGGCTTTGTGAATCGTTGCCGAGTTCATAGTCGCTGCTCGAAGTCTGCGTTCGGAATTCGGCTCCTCGCCCATCGACATTGCGATATGGTCTGTGGTCGAAAAGCCCAGCAGACGAACCAGTTTGTAGGGCTCGCTTTTGAGAACCGTAGTTGCTTCATCGCCGTAAGCTTCCACGATTTGGTTGATGACCGATACCTCCAACTCAGCCTTTCCCAGAAGAATCTGGACATCGGCACGCACCAATGCAGACAAGCATGCGGCATTGATGTTTCCGAGCATCTGTTCGGTCATTTTCGGAATATCCCGGAGTCTGCGCGGCTTATGAGCGCAGATATCAAGGGTCTCGTTTCCGAATTTATTATAAATGGTCTCGGCAGTGACCTTGCCGACACCCTTACTGCTATTCATCAGGAACTTAATGATTTCCGCTCTGGTTTCGGGCATCGACTCAGATGCCTTCTCCGCAACGAAAATCTTCTCGTCCCCTTTTGTGCCATGTGTATCTTTCTCCCAATGCCCTTCCAGATTAAAGGAAATCTTACCGAGCAGCTTGGCTGGCAAGTGATAGGAGGACACCTTGAACAGTGCCGTCGTCCCATATTTCTGGATATTATCGGGGAACGCTTCTGCCTGTTTCGTGTAGTTTGCCGTGAACAAGCAGACAGAATACGCATTTTTCGTGTCGTGTACAACGCGCATCACCTTGTTGACACTGCACTTATTGATTTTGACTACTCCGTTCATACAAAAATACTCCTATTATCGTTAGCTGCTCAACACCTCCAAGCAATGTGGGTAATCCAGACGCATGATGTTCCCGGCAATGCTATTCTCCTGAATGTCATCGACAGAAATCATGTATGCGGATACATCCGAACTGTACTTGTAGTAGTTCCAGACACTGTTCGCGTCAGAATTCTTCGTGACAACATCCGATGGGAAATGCATCCACATCGCATTCTCTCTTGCCAGAAGGAAATACTGACCCGGACCGTATTTCCGGATTTTCTTAACGCAGCCTGTGATTTCTCTGTCGTAGCTTTGAACACCATCACAGCACCGCGACACGATTTGCTCCAAGGCTCCGAGAACTGTTTTCTCATCCTTCAAAGCACCGGTCAATGGTTTCAGCATCTTGTGTTCCATAGCCTTCTCCACCGTTTCAGCGTCATTTGTTCGTCGCTGCTCGGCAGAATTTCTGTTCATAGTTGTGATTTCATTTTTCATACGATTTATAGCTCCTTTTCGATGAAAAAAGCAGCCATCCGAATACGGACAGCTGCTTTTACACAGATTGTTAATTTGTACGAGCCTTTTTGCAAAGACCCCGAATTTTGCTCGGGTAATGTTATCTATCGTACATTTACTATTCTACGCAACTCGCAAGGCGCGTCAACTAAAAATCTCTTCCAGTTGCTCACACATGCTCTGCTCGATGCGGGGAATAGACGCCACATTCGGGATGTAGCAGAACGGAACATCATAGCGGTTGCAAATGGTCTTTCCTTTATTATATAGGGCGTGAGAGCAGGAATCGACCTTGAACATCACGATATCGGCGTTCTGAATCTGCTGGTCACAGGTTCCAAGCATATCCTTTGCGACCAAAGACGCATCGGGATGCGCTACCTGAAACTTTTTCATCAGATTCTCGTTGCCGCCGACGATAACGACCGTGTGCTGTTTTAGTAGAGCATCGAGTGCCGCAGCACAGTCTTTTGCTTGTACTTGTTGTACAGGTTCCGGCATTTTTTCCTCGACCTCACACACTACCTCTGCCTCTTCCGGTTCCGGAATACGCTCCATCAACTCATCGATTTCCTTGTACGCTGTTTCCAGCTTACTGGTAAGGGCGTTTTCGCGCTTCTTGCTCTGGATGAGTTTTTGTTCAGCGGCGTTTTCAGCCTCGATGGCTCGGGCGGCATCAGCTTTTGCCTTATCGAGCATCTTTTCCAGTTCCTCGATTTTCTTCATGAGTTTTTCGGAATCGGAATTCTTTGCATTACCGAAAAGAGAATCCGAGAGCGAACTCTGGATTTCTTCCTTATATGCCTCACTCAGGTTTCGGAACGACAGATACACCGGCACCATCATATTATAAAGGTTGATGAGCTCGATAGTCGCAAGACCAGAATCCTCATCCGCCTTGATGTTGCCTTTCTCATCGACCTTGATACGCCCATCATCAATCAGCGAGAACATATCCCCGAACTTTACTTTCCCGTCCAGTTCTTTCGTAAGGTTCAAACTCTTAGCGACAGCTTTCTGAGCATCCAGGAACTTCTGCTTCGTGATGGTCTTGTCGTAGTTGGAACAGTTCGAAACACCGGCATCCAGCATTGCCAGCCCGCTCAACAGTTCAGAATGGCAATGTACACCGTAATCCGAGTACGAGAAGATAGTATCCTGCGTACAGGTCCCATCCTCGTTCTCTACAGGGATAGTTCTGGTCCGGGACCCCTGCATGGCGGCAGTTTCAAAATCCGAAAAATTCTTCTGAATTGAAATCCCGTATTTCACGAGAACCTTCTGCTGGTCCGACATCGGGCTGGTGCTCTTCCGCGTCGAATTGATTTGCGAGAACACTTCACTGAGTCTCTCAAAGGATTTTCGGTTTTGCGGCAGGTAGCTTTCAGGGCTTGCCAGAAGATAGATAGCGAAAACCGCAACATTGCCGAGGTCGCTGCCCCAGGTATCCTTAATATACTTGAACGGCAGCTTAGCCGTCGGGTCGGTCATACGCCGATATAATCCGCTGACAACATCAGCCGTGCTCGCATATTCTTTGCCGAACAGCGACAGGAGTTTCGCGTAGTCAGCCTCCTTATCGCCGTACATCAGCTGATAGATGACTGCCGTGATTTTCATGGCATCCGGTCTTTTGGCATAGTTGGCGTTTGTCACGCCGTAAATCAGGTCATCCTCAATGAGTTTCTTGGCACAGCGGCGGTAACATAAGTCCCGTTCATACTCTTCCAAGAACCGTTTCTTGGGTGCGCCGGTAGATTTGCTTATATCGGAGCCTATGACACTGCACCAAATCGGGTCAAAAATCACAGAATCCTCGTGCTTAAACATATTAAACATACATTTTCTCCTTTCAAAAAGAAAAAACCGCACGGTATAGTGACCGCACGGTAGAATTGTGAATCGTTAGTATAACATGGTATCTATGTTACATTTTCTATTCTATTCAACTCGCACAGATACGCAAGCCGACAAAAAGAAAAAGCCCGTCCTTGCTTAAGGGACGAGCATATATGGGATAGGAGTTTGGAATGGAAGATAACGCGATATTAAAAGGAGTTGCCTGGGTGGGAATTACTGCTTCTTGTTTTCGTCTTTCTTTTCGAAGTCAGGAGACTTCTTGACATGCGCATCGTAAGCCTTCTTGAACTTACGAGTGCGGGTCAGCAGATAGACGGGAATAACGAAGGAAAGCAGGATGTTGATGGTGGCGAACAGGATGGTCTTCACTGCCGGGATAATCAGCTTCGTGAGCAGGAAGAAGCAGCCCGTAAACATCAGAGCAACGAGAACGACAGCTGTGAGAATAGCAGCGGCCGTGATGGCTATGTTGACGAAGTTGACGGTCTTGGCGGACTTGATGGACTTGGCATTGGTATTGATAGTCTTATTCATAATGCAGCCTCCTAATGGTGCAGAACAAGGTGGTCAAGGACGGATTCCGAGACCAACTGAAATAATTGAAAGAGCATAACGGTTATGCTCAGTGCCGGGACGAATACTCGTACTATGATTAGGGTTCAGATTCTCTCACATTTGTTCCAAGTATACTGACCATAGTCGTCGCCAGGCTCAAATACCGGAATTTCGTCTACCCACTCACCCTGGATGCGGGTAGTCTTTGTGACCTTGTCGGCAAACTCTGCAAAAGAAATCCTATGCAGGCATTCACCTTCGGGCTTCTCGAAAAGACTCAGCATATGCCGTTTCACACTGGCGTATACCATGTCATCTGCAGAAATGCCCATCATGGAATAGGGGTCGATTGCGTTGCGAACCAGTTCGACTGCTTCGCAGGTGGATATGTTACTCACGATAGTTCTCCTTTCTAAGAGATTTGAGATTCATCGGCGGTAAAAGGAAAGACTCTTACCGGCCATCGTACATGCGAGGATTATATATAAACAGCACACAACGGACATTGGTGCTGGGAATTCTGCAACAAAAAAGCGGGCTCCCTGATTTCTCAGGAAGTCCGCTTGAAGCAGCTTGTAAATAATGGAAGAACTACGAACGACCGGATTGGTTCCGGAGGACAACTTACAAAACCGTAAGTCGTAACTCGTAGGTGAAATGCTATCTATTAACTAATTCTCATTATAGGCGGTTCGCATATCGCGTCAACACCTTTACTGAGGATTTTTGAAATTATTTATTCGCTGCTTTCAGAGTGAAAATTCGGCTTGATTCCTTCTGCGGAATGAAGCAGTCATTGTACGCTTTCGGGTAAAGTGCTTCCAACTTCTTCATATCGACTCCGGCACGGCTCATACGCGGCGCATATTTCAGCAGCCACCGCGTTCCGTCCAGACCGGTCGTTTCTGCCAAAATACTCGTCCCCATCGCAGCAGCAATCGGGACAACCATATTCTTGCACTGTTTGTCGAGCGCTTCAAAGGTCGTCCTTGCAGCATCCCGCTCAGCACGTACCTTACTGTACTTGGAACAGATATCGGCAAAAGACTTATCCAGCACCTTCGAGGGAGCATTCTTGTCGGCATCTCCCGCATACTTGTGAATCGTATCGAGCGCAGCCTCAGGTTCACCGAGCGGTACGGGAGGAAAATGCGGAAGCACATTGCCCATCCAGAAATCTTCACAGCCCTGAATGATACGCATTTCCTCATCGAGGTCGCGTTTAATCGTGTTCGCAATAAGCGTGTCACGGTCAAACATGCAGACCACAACGCATACGAACTTCACGCACCGTGCCATCGTTCTCCGGAGGAAGCAAGATGCTGCGTTTTACGACTACATCATCTTCTTCATCATTGCAAGGAGCGACGATGTCAAAAACGCGGTGTGTGTCGTAGTCAAGCTTACAAGGTGTTCTCTGGCGCATGCCGGACGCGTAGTCCGTATAGCAACTGACATTCTCATTGATGTGATGAGGAGCGTTCAGCGCTTCGATGTACTGACTACGACCATACCAGTAGACCTTCTCGGTATGGCCATCGCTGGAAAGCTTAAAGACCTCGCGGATGTGGTAGCGCTCACGCTTGAGGACTACAAGCGCGCGGCAGAGCTCGGCGATTGGGTCGGGCGAAGACCGAGGGACGGTCACCAGCTGGGTGCTGTCATCAAACATCGTGACAAGGAAGACGATAACGGTAGCAAAATTGATAAAACTAAACATGATTTTTCTCCTTTTAGTGTTATTTTTTCGTGGTTTGGTTTTGCTGCTCAGACACAGACCCTTGCAGCGGTTTCTGCTCTTTCGCTTTTTTGGCAGTCGCACTCTCTTTGCCGACGAGGAAAGATACGAAGCAGGTCGCCAGCATGTAAAAATACATGTATGTGTCAACCTGTCGTACTTCTATCTCTCCGTATTCCAGCAGTTCAAGAAACCGCCAGACGGTACTCATACAGACAATAAGCGCAAATAATAGGTGTTTTTTGGTCATGAATACTCCTTTCTTTAGTAGTTCCGGCAAACAAAAAAGCAGGCCCATTCGAAGATGAGTCTGCTTGTTAGAGCCAGAATGTGAATTGTACGAGCGCAAAACGCCTACAGTAGAATGGTATCTATCGTACAATTTTCATTTTATGCCGTTCGCACATCCGTGCAAGTGCTTACCGTCTGTTTTTTCACCGCTATGACATACAGAACCCTTATTCCTCAAACATGTTCAGAAGAATATCAGAACTCGTTGCAAGGAACTTATATTTGTGTCCATCCACGGTTGCGATAAAAGGGATATACCCTGTCTGAGAATCCTTCACATCACCGTATTTCAAGGTCAGGCCGTTCGGCAGTGTGAGAGACTTGGACAAAAGCGAGGTATCGATGCTTTGCTGGAACGCCGATACCAACACAGTATCTGTCCCCTTTTGCAGCTGCATATAACTGTCGCTGATTTCCAGAGAAACATCATCGGCTAATGTCTCACCAAAGAGAGCGACTTTTGGAGTCGCATCAGAGATAACGGTATTAGCGAGAAGCTTTTTGATAGCATCTACCTGCTCGGAGCGATGTTCCTCATCCAATGTTACTGCAACCGTCAGATACACATCATCCGACACATTGCGTGCGCCCGAAAGAAGCGTTTCATCGCCGTTCTGGAACTCTCCAATAGAGTTGCTCGCATCGCCCTTGACGAGTGCTAAGCGGTACGCCCCTGCCTGCGCTGTGGAGTCTTCGCTGCGGTATGCGACTGTACAGGGTTCCTCGATATCGGCACAAGGTACGAAGACCTTAGCGTCAGACAGAGTCAAGGGCAGATAGGATTCCTGTGACATATGAACGCCTTTTTCGCCTGCCTCAAAGTTCATGACGGGGGCAAAGTCCGCAACTGCTGCGGATTCGGCAGTTCCAGCCGTTTCGCCGGTCTCAGCCGTAGCTATATTGGGGAACAGCATATCCTCAAACAGCTGCGTGTAGTTGACCGTCTTCTGCAGTTCCTTGATTTCGCGGTTCATCCGCGCCGCGTCAAACTGCGCGAATACGAGCATAATGCCCATGACTGCCAGAGAAATGGCAGCAAGGCGTTTCATATTATTTTTGTTATTCATTTCCTTCATCTCCAAAAAGTAAGTGTTACATCGTGATAATTTGCGCCGTTGCAGGTATACATCAGAGTTCCGCCGCCCATTGTGGCGCTCGACCCGTCTGCATACAAAAGGTCACTGTCTCCGTTGATGCCACTGCAAACCCCGGTACAGGTCAGTGTCTGCACAGAAGTACCTCGGTAAATGTAAGCCAGCGTTCCGGCGTGGCAGTTTTTGATTTTTGAGAATCCTTGGTTCCAGTGGTCACCAACCAACATCGTATTCCCTGCCAGAAAATACGCGGCACTGTCTTTTGCGTCAACAAATCTCTGCGCGTGTCCGTCGAAGAGCGCTACATTTACGCCGACAGAAGGAATCACAAGGCGTCCGTTCATGCCGGGTCTGCGCTGCATCTCAGCTTGAACGCTTTCGTTCGACACGCCGCCAGTCTTCTCTTTGAGTTCCTTATCGCAGAGTGAAACTAAAGATTTTGCCTTTGCTGCATAGTTCTCATTTGAGAAGGAAGTCGTCACAAGTTGTGCATCGGTTCTCACTAAGACATCCTCCATGGTACGGGACGGCTGTCTTTTCACCGCTGTGGCATTCGCCTGTTCCTGCTGCGTCACGGCATCCACCTGACTGCGAAGTTGCTCTAAGTAAACTTTCGTCTTGTAGTTTGCAAAGAGGAGCAGCAAAGTACCAAGCCAGAGTAGACAGATAACGCCGATGGTTCGTTTGGTTGCTTTGGTCATTGAGTTTTTACTCCTTTCGTTGTTTTCGGCAAATAAAAAACAGACTCATCCGAAGATGAGTCTGCCTGACAAGCCGAGTGTAAATTGCACGGGCAGAAAATGCCTGAAGTAGAATAGTATCTATCGCACGATTTTCATTCTATGCCGTTCGCACACTTACACAAGTGCCATTTGCCGAATTCGACAGAAAAAAGAGCCGCTGCCCTTGGCTTTGGCAGCGACCCTAAAGCTATAATCTATTTCTCGTAGCTGAGCACTTTCAAATTGATGTATTTCTTTCCGTTCGGCATCTCGTGCAGTTCGATACCGACCTTGACATTGACATCCGCAGTCTTATCCTTGTTTTTGATTTTGGCACTCACAGCCTTGTTAGCAAGCAGGGCTTTTGCAGCCGTTGCACTGATTTTCACATCGTTGCCGTACAGTTTCGAGTTTTTCCAGAGCACCGCGCTGCAATCTTTGTTTGTACAGCCGTATCCTTTCGAGCCCTCCGCAACATCACTTCCGCAGAACGGGCATTTACCGAGCACAGTGCCGGATGCACCGCTATGGTCAAATTCCAAGTGAAATTCGGGACGGCCCTTAGAACAGTCGCAGGTCAGGATACAGTCGTATTTCTTACCGGTTTTCTTGCTCACACAGCCTTTGAGCGGTGCTTTGCCCTTCGTGAGCAGCGCAGCGGCAGTCGTTTTCGTGAGCTTCTTGCCGATAGATTCAAAGAACTTGTTTTTCTTCCAGAGCGTTACCGGGCACCGGTTCCCGTCTTTGTCTTTTCCAATACAGGAGAAGGTTTTCTGTGTTTCCACCACATCATTGCCGCATCGAGGACATTTGCAGATGACCGGAAGGTTCCCGTGTCTGGTTTGTGCCGATTCAATCGCAACGTTCTTCGCCATGATTTCTTCGATGGTTTTTTTCGTGAATTCCAGAACATCGATACGGGTTAGGGTTCCGTCCTTGATAGAATGCAGCTGCTTAGAGAGATTCACCGTTACCGGAACATCGAGGTCGATTCCGAGTTTTTCCATCGTATCGACTAACCGGAACCCTTCTGCTTCTCCGTAATAGACGCCCTTTTTCAGAGAGATATAATTGCTCTTGACGCATCTGTCAACGGTATCGGCACGGGTCGCCTCGGTGCAAATCGTAGCATCCGACAGAATTTCTTTCCATTCCTCGTCTGAATACTCTTCATTTGCCTTCTCGGCACCGCGCATCGGCGCAACCATCCAGTTGTTAAGAGACTCAACCGTATACCGCTTCGGAGGCGTGGTCATCTTCCCTACCGTCTTGAAATTGATGTTTACGGCATCGCCCTTATTAAGTTTCGGAAGGAGTTTGTCTCCACTCGTAGGTTTCTCGAACTTTCGCCAGCCGGGAGTTACCTGCACATCACCTTTCAGGATAAAATCCTCATCATAGCTGTGAATCACGATGGTTGTGCGGTCTACTGTACAGGCTTCTTCACAGAAAACAGCACAGAACCGGTTCAAGATACAGTCAAAGACCGTTTTCTGTGTTCCGGTAAGGGATGCAGGCCATTTTCCTGTCGGTGTGATAGCAGAGTGTGCTTCGATTTTGCTGTCATCATAGATGCTTTTGAGTTTCGGTTTATTGACAAGACCTGTAATACCGTTCTGTGCAAGACCTCGTATCGCGGCATCGACCTTGACGGTCTCATTCGTTGCCAGATAGCTGCTGTTGGTACGGGGATAGGTAACATACCCTCCCTCATACAACGCCTGCGTGGCGGCAAGCACATCGGCAGGAGACAATGTCTTGTCGGCTTTGCAGGCAAAACTCTGCAAATCGCTCATCGAGAACAGCTTACCGGGATTGACGGTCTTGCGCTCTGTCTTGATATTGGTCACTGTGGCACCGGCTTTGTTGAAGGCATCTGCCAGCGCCTGCGCCTCGGCCTCGTGTCCTTCCTCGAATGTCCGTTTACTCGTGAGTTCAATTTCCTCGCCGTTCGTCTTTTCTTTGCTGGAAACAGCCGAGTACGGCTTCGGGACAAATTCCTTGATGGCTTTCTCACGTTCGATGATATGCTGTACGATAGGACATACGCAGCGCCCGATACGGGTAAAGCCACCGGCCTTGATGGATACATACCGTGTTAATTCAATGCCGAGCAGCCAATCAATCTCACTGCGCGTCTCAGCAGAAGAAGACAAGGATACGTATCCGGCATTGGGCTTGGCTGTCTCGAATGCCTGCTTAATGGTCTTGTTCGTAGTATCAGGAAGCCAGAGCCGATAAATCGTCTTGGGGGCTTTCAAGCCATACAGAAGCACTTCATCGACAAGCCGCTGCCCTTCTCTATCCGGGTCTCCGGCATTGTAGATGGCATCCACATCCTTGCGGTTCATCTGCTGGTTGGCGACCTTGATTAGGCCCTGTACTTTTTCCTTGCCCTCAAACTTAAACTTCCAGTCATCGGGGAAGAACGGCAGTTTCTTCAAATCCCATGGCTGTTTCACAGCGGGGTCATAGCCGGGAAAATACGCATCGAAGTCTATCAGTTCATACAGGTGTCCGACCAGGGATACCACGATATAGTTATCGCTTTCGAGCCATGTATTACGGTCTTTTCCCTGCCTCTCGAACTTCTCGCCCTTCCACCATGAAATAGCGCCTGCGATACTTCTTCCAAGTGATGGTTTCTCGGCGATTACCAGAATCTTTCCCATGAAAAAATGCCTCCGTGCAAAAATCGGGTTTTGTGTATTCAGTATATGGCAATTCGCACGCAACAGCAACAGCACACCGCCAGGCAAATTTTCCGAAACGGTGTGCTGTTTTCGCTTTAGCTTAACCCGATACTGAGATTTCCTTCGGTATCCATCGTGATGCGCAGCTTATCGACCAGAGATTTCCGGAACAACTCCTTCTCCTTCTCGGTCATCTCGATGCGCGTCTGACCATAGGCGCTTTGCAGCATATCCTCAATGTTGCAGCTTCCCAGCTGCTGCTTGAGATAGGATGCGCATTCGAGCGCCAGAGCATCGTTGCGGAGCCGGTATGCGTCTCCCGCCTTGCAGAACTGGTCCGTATAGCAGTAGAGCACATGATGTTCCCGCATCTTATTTACGATAGCCTTGCTGGTCTTTTCCCGCTCGAACATCATCAAGAACCTGGCCGTTACGACATTGTTGATGAGCGGCCAATAATCGGAGTCTGAGGAGAACAGAAGAAAGCTGTCGATTTTCTTATCGTAGTGCTCCTGGCAGCAGCAGACTGCGACCGTCATATCGACAACGCTCTTTTCTTCCACAACGCGCTGCGTCATGAACCGGTCCACCTTGGCTTTCGTATAATGCTCCACGAGTCCCCAGATGGACGAAGCGTTCACATCATCGAACAGGAAAATCTTCTGAATCTTCCCGATAGCCTCAGGAGAAAGGCTCTGCAGCACAGCAAAGAACTTCAACGGGTCACAGTTCTCGCAGTCCACGAGGATTTCAGAGCGGACGGAATGAAGCAGGAACTGCTCGACATTCTGCTGTGTCTGTTTGTTTTCCCCGCGAACCTTGTCGTAGTCGCAGAAGGTATCTCCGTTCTGAGCATACAGCCGGATAAGGAACTGTTCATCACTGCCCAGAAGGTTTCCGCCCTCGTCAGCCTTGAACTGCCAGTTGAGGAAGACATTGTACGGGAATCTGATAATATTCTCGTTGTAGTACAGCCACGCTCTTTCCTGCGCCCTGTCCTTCGTCTTGGTCGGGAACGAAAACATCTGACGAATATACTCCCACGGCACCCACATCGGGAAGATATCCTTGCAACCCTGAATACGATTCGCGATTTCCGCCGCGATTCTGGGCCGGTATTCGTCCAGCGTACAATTTGCTTTGACGATATCAAGCCCGTCCTTGCGCAGTGCTTCGGTTGCTGCCTTTGTCATATCCATTGAATGCAGGTTTTTGAGGTCGTTTACCATCTGCATCTGCAGCTGCTTATAGCAGTGCTCGATGCAGGTAAATAGAAAACATAAGTTGCGCACCATCCGCGCATCCTGATTTTTTTCGAGTTCTTCGTAAATTTCCGACAGCAACTCTCCGGAATCAAAGATGTTCTTATCAACGCCGAGCAAATACCCGGCTTTTGATACGATTTCCTTTTTGTCGGTATAAGTATCGTTTGCGAGTGCAGTTTTAAGCTTTGCTTCGGCAAATAAATTGCCCATGCGGAATCCCTCCTTTATGCTTCGATGCAGCGTTTAATTTCTGACGTTCAGGTAACAAGAAACCCGGCATTGGTTTGCCGGGCAGGAATGTTATCTGAATTTGTCGCGGATTTCTTCGTCCGTTGCCTGGCGAGGTTCGCGGTGCTTTGAGATGATATACGCGGAGCACTGCTCATTCAGCCAGTCGATATCATTGCGGTCTACCTGACTGAATCGCTGGCACAAAACATACACATGTACGCCAGCCTTCGCAGCAGCTTTGAGCAGTTCGCGTCTGCCGTTGAAGATGTCGTGGCGGCATTGGTCATAAAACAGGAACACCATCGGTTTCCGGCTTTGCGCTTCCTCGCTCTCGGGGTCTGCCATCGCAAAACTCTGCGCCTGAAAGTTTGCAAGGTCTACGGACTTGCCGATTGCTTCACCGGCACCATCCTGCAACGCGAACAGCAGTCGCCCGTGCGGGGCGTTGCCGTACTTGGCGCGAACCATCCGGCAGATGCAGTCAAATTCCTGGTCGAAGCCGATATACAGGACAATATTGTTCTCATCGCGCAAGCAATCGACTACTTCTCGCGCCGCCCAGAGCGTTTTCCCCGCTCCGGGGCGTCCAGCAACGACATTGATGTGATTATCGATGTTCATACGGCATCCCCCTTTTACTGCTTCTCGGTCTTGTCCTCCTCAGCCACAGCGGGAGTCTCAGGCTCTTCTGCCTTTCTGGTGGGATTTTCCTCGACCTTCTCAGCATCAGCATCAGAAGCCTTCTTCTCGCCGCCCTCGTCCTTTTCCTTGGGCATGGAGCAAGGAACCTTCACGACATGGACCAGAACGACCGGCTCGTCATCCTCGTCCTCGTTGTCGGCATCCTTCTTGGCATTCTTTTCGGCGCATTTGCGGCAACCATCACAGGGAGCGTCATCGCGCAGTTCATCGAGGTCGAAGTCATCGTCATCGGCGGTCATGGCCGTCGTGGCACCAAGCACAACACCGACAGCAACAGCGCCGAGGGTAACAGCGCCGACAGCAGCGAACAGATTTTTCAGAATGGACATGATAGCTTTCTCCTTTTTGCAAAACAACAGTTATTTAATATTCTTGGATATTCAGAAATTTCAGATACCCGTGTGTGTATCCGAACAATCCCCACAGTGCAGCAGATGCCGCATCGCGCCGTGCCTTATCGGCAAAAGCCTTGAACGGAACGACCGCATCTTTCAGGTTCTGGTATTCGTCAACATCGACATTCATGAGAGACTCGATAGTCTCAGGCATCTCGTTGCGGAAGAAGATATATACTTCCTGCCACTGCAGTTCCTGTTCTCCGCCGCCAACGAGCAGGTATTCGATGCCGATACGAAGCGCACTGGAAATCAAGGTCTTGTAGAACTCGTCGTCCGGGTCAGGAAATCCTGCAAGGATTGTGGCAGTCATATTTTGACAAGCAGCTGAAACTTCACGGTTCCTGTCAAACGATTCCGTTCCGGCACCGGGCAATACGAACTCGCTCGGCAATCTCGGATAAGAGCCCTGTGCGGGGCTCGGTGTACCGGATACAATATCGGGATTCAAAGCTGTAGTATTCTGCCGGATAAATTCGGCAGGCTCCGGCATCGGATGTCGTTTAGCCCAGGGCCAACTCATGCAAATCACCTCTAATTTTCATTATCTGCAATTCGCACGAATCGGCAAGAGTTTACGGGTTATTTTTGTTTTGCTTTTGCTGTTCCTCAGTTTCAAAATGCTCAACGCGGATATGAGAGACTCGTTCCACCTCTTTGAACGTTGCGACCTTGATGAGAATATTCTGGGAAGTGATGTTCTTACGGTCCTTCCGAGTCACCGCAACATGCCGCATCGTTTTCCAGTAGAGGTCCGGCGAAATAAGGCTGAGCGTGTAGATGGGCGTTTTCGTGGTTTCCAGAATATAGTTTGCAGCCATCGCACGGATATGTTCACGGTCATGCAGGCTCATGGTGCAGGGGTTATCGTTCACGAGAACACGGAGCAAAACGGTCGGTACGAACTGAGGGTGTGCTGCTCCATCGTCATCGAAAGCATACGAGAGAGCGTAGGCAATGAAATCCATGGTGCGCCACTGCACGACCTTGTCGTTGTCGCGGACGGCTGGCGTGAGGGAATCTTTCGACACATACTCGGCGCTGACGATTTTCTCACCGGGTTCGAGTTCTTCCTGCATACAGGCAACGATTTCGAGGCGTTTGCGCTCGCAGAGTTCATCGGTGAGTTCTTCTTCTCCGCAGCAGACTACGATATCATGGCACAGTGTACGGGTGCCGCGCTGAGTGACAATACGCAGATAGAGTTCTTTCGGATTGATGGATGACATCAAAATATCAGTACCTCCCGGCAGCAAGAGCATGCTGCAGATATTTTACGCCGTTCACGGCGATGAAGAGTATGCTTATCACAACAGCCGGTGCAGTGGACACTCCCATCGCAACCAGGACTGTGCGGATAATCCAGAGAGAAAGGTCAAGGGTGAAATACCGAAAACTCGAAAATGCAATGAGCAGTGCAAATAACAGAATCGATATCCAGGACCCCTTGATATCCTGAGCGCTCGGACAGGAATGATAGGCTATCTGTGCCATGAGTATGGCAGCGACCCATACACCAGGTTCGCAAAGAGCAGCGGCAGTCCCGCCGTTCTGCCAAACCTGCATGATGTACCAGCCGAGCAGGCAGACATTGAGGCTTCCGAACAGTGCCGGGGCAATGCCGATGGCTGTTTTCTGGAGCAGCGGAAGCAGGAACAGTCCTCGCGGCGTGTAGTTGACATACCCGAGCGCCTTATCCCCTTCCTCGCGCTTGAAACGATAGAGCCGGAACTTATCGATGCGTGCGCCGGTGAAAAGAGCGACCAGAAGGTGCGAGAGTTCGTGGTGGATGACACCTATTGCTGTCCAGCGTGTATCGTAGCGTTCCGCAAATTCGACACCAAACGCTTTCTCCATGAGCCAAAGACTTCCCTGCCGTCCCGCCCATTCAATCGCCATAATGATGACGACGGTGGCAATCAGAATCACGCCGCGATAGGCGTCCAGAAACGCAAGGACTGCATTCATCACCCGTTCACCCTCTCCTTATGGATTTTCTGCTTTTCGCAACCGCCGCAGCGGAGCAAACAGCAGTAGTGTTCGTGACGAATCAGAGCTTTGAAGTAGGAAATTTGTGTGCGGACCGCATACGGACATGTTCGGTCTTTGGCTGAACAAAGCCGTACATACTGATACCTTGCCACGAAAACTCCTCCAAAAACTACATTTCTTCGTCACATCCACATTATACCAAATGAGGTGTACTGAATACAAGCATGATGCGATTTAGTTGCATTTTGTTCACAATTTACTTTTGCCGGTGCAAGTTATATCGCTCCCGCTCAAAAGCCCTGTATGTAGGTCTGTTTCGAGCGATACCCAGCTACACCCTTCTGATGCAGGCGGAGATGCCTCAAATTCGAGCCGTACACCGCAGGAGGGTAAGTTTATGCCCTGGCTGAGACAGCCTCGCTGGCATAGACGCTCGTGCGGGAAACTATGCAGCAGAGAGCAAACGGCTGCTTGAATCCGACTGCAGTACGTTAAGTTTGAACCGTGCTCTGTGCGGGACCCCCTGCTGAGACAGGCAGAGATGCCCCGAATTCGGGTTGCAGCCGTAAGTAGGGTAAACATACGCCTCGGCTACGACAGGCTCGTCTGCCCTAAGCGTTCTTCGCCCTGGCAGAGCATAGGCGGCGATTCCCGCATGCGACCTCTGTCGAAACAGTGCTGAATGCCCGGATGTGATGGACCCGGAACGCGGGAGTGTTAGTTCCGGTGCTGTGGTAGCCTTGTGCCGAACGGTAGCCGGTCGTGTGCCAGCGTGCAAGTGCCGTGCCGAGAGGGTTCAGCTGCGAGGCAGGCTGGTGCCGCTCCAAGGCTATCAGGTGCGCTCAGGGGAGGTTCAGAGGTCTAGTGCCGAACCGGGGCTTTCTGGGGCAACCAGGGGCTTACAGGTGCTTCCCGGTTCCGTGGACTCCTGCTATCCCTCACCGCGCAGTTACGCGCAGCTGCGCTAGGTGTTCGCCGTTGTATTGGCTACTACCTGCGAAAACGCAGTTGCCGCCATACGGCGGCCTACGGGAGTTTGAGCTTAAGTGTTTGCGTAGCCACCCTACTCCACTCAGGTTCCACCCACAGGCACTCTCAGGGACTCCGGTGCTTTCTTAACCGTTCTCCTGCTCTTTCCGGTTCTTTCAAAAAAAATCTAAGACTCTCTTTAATCTTATAGAGCTCTATATATCTAGGCCTGCACAATACCTGTTTTCTTATTGCCACCATTTTGCGTAAATTTGCGAAACAAAACGGGCTCAGCAAGCGGTTTTACCACCTGCTGGATACTTCGTCATCGTATTCACCCAGACACTCAGCAGACATCTGGAACGCGGTGTCATCTGGGAAATCAGGCTCAAAATCCTCTGGGTCGTCATCGGGTTCTGCGAGCCAAAGGTTTGCTTTGGAGTAGTCCACGCGCTTCGGCCGGAACTCATCCAGCAGCAACTCATCCATCGAGCAGACGGTCTGGTAGTCGCCGCCGAGCCGGACAGCCACGCTCAAGTTGCTGCTTTCAACGACCTGTTTGCGGGGCAGTGCGAGCGTTGCAGGAAGGTAACCAGCATCCTGAAACGGCTTCGTGATTCGGTCGATGGTCTTCTGTTTGGCGTACAGGTTAAGACGCAGCTCGGCTTTTTCGAGAACGGGCAGGAACGGATTTTTCATCTGCTCGACTGCCTCAACAGCATTGACTTTGAGTTCATTCGTGTGTTCGACAACCCTGTCAGCAGCTGCGCGAATCGAGCGCTCAAGTTCCTCGGCCGTCTGCTCAATGACTTCCTGCAGAGCGCGGTAGACAGTCGCTACATGGCACTTGAAAAGTTCCGCAATCGCCTTGACGCTCCAACCCTCTCCTGAGAGTGCCTGCATCTCGAGTGAACGGCGCATACGGCGCTTCTTCTCTTCGTCCACGATATCAACACCGCGAATTGCAGCCTGACGCTTGACAGTATCGATGCCGATTTTGAGTTTTTCAGCAATCTGCTTGATGCTCAGTTTTTCCTTGTCAAAGAGCTCGATGATGGTATCGTACATTGTCTTCTTGGCTTCGCGCTTTTGTGCCGCTTCCCAGATTTTTCTATGGTTGCGGATACGGTAATCCGGAATGACCTTGTGGTCAATCAGAACGCCGAGCATCTTGCGGTCAGTAGCGGAGCTGGCAACCGGGTACAGAATCCCGTCATGGGTCTGACGGCTCCTATCCATCTTCTTCTTGAAAGTGCTGATGCGCAGATTCTTGAACTCTTCCTTTGTCAGACCAAGAGCCTCAGCGATGGTCTCATCCTTGAACGGATGCTTCACCCAGCTGAGGATTTTTGCAACTTCCTTGTCCGGAAGTGGCTCCGCAAAGGTAGAGTTAATAAGCTGTGCCTTTTCCAAAGACGCAGCTTGGTGATAATCGCATGCTGTAGATAAGCAGTACAGCAGCACAGTATGCCGTTTTCCAACAGGGGTCGTGTTTCTGCGCAGAAAATCGATGACTGCATCCCAGCGCTGTGTGATGCAGCGTTCGGCAATCTCAGACTGGGGTTTTGCGATACTTCTGGCAGAAACGACCGAGCGCTCCGTATTCCATTCGAGAATACGCTTCGCAAAGCGTTTTTTTGCCCATGCAAGCTCATGCTCATCGGTGGTATTGAAGATTTCGCGGTTCGAGACGACTGTATCGTCCACGATGCGCCACTCAACATCGATAGAATCAGCAAGGACATACAGGTCATTGAGCCGGTATCCCACTGCAGGGGCATGATAGACATGGCAGCAGCGCCCGGCCTTCGTATTGAAAGTGCCAGGCAGACGCATAATATGATTGATGCCTTTAACGGAATCGTCTACGGAAGCGTACAGGAAATTGTCGCCCCAATTCACAATCTCCGCTTTCAGCATCGTGCGAATCTTGGTATGTAACCGCTTATAGATTTTCAGGGCGTGCTTGTTGTTCGGATTGACAGGGTCTATGAAAATCCAGTAAGCTGCGCCGCGTCCGGTATTGACAACAAAGCCTTCCGGAAGAACCCCATTATAAATGGCGGTGGTCAGCATCTTGCAGATGCCATCACTGTAATAGAGAGGGACACCCTCCTCATGACAGTCGATATCAAAGCCTAGAGAAATCAGCTGAGAGATACGGGAGTCTGTACGAATACCGCTCTCGCGCAGGGATTTAGCCCAGTACGCCGTGTTATTTGTGATGTACAGGTTCGTGGTGCAGTTATAGTATGTGAGCTGATTCGACTTTTCACTGGTCTTTGTGAAGATGCTATGCAATTCCGGCATGATAGTGTTCGGGGCAAATTGACGAATGGCACTAAGTTTGTGTCCGACACCCTCGGGCTTAGAGTACACCTGAAGAGCGCCCTCTGCTTCGCAGAACTCGTAGGTCTTGTAGAACGCAATATCGTTCTCCGTAGGGTAAATACGGCGCTCGCACTCGGGATAATCGGTATATTCGATTGTAGCAGCAGTTGCAGCTTGCATTGTGATACCCCTATATATGGCGTTCCATTGCATTGCGGACACATCATATTGTGATTTTAGTTGCTTATTTCCCATTATCTGCGGTTCGCAAGTATCCGCAAGTGGGTGCAGGCAGGGGTATATAGCAAGTTGCACAAGTGAATCAGGTGTATTGAATACAACTATGATTCGACAAATGTTAGCGCAGAACAACCTGGCTCTATCAGTGCTCAGAGCGGGAACCAGCCAGAAAGCGCCAAAATCTTCTCTGTTTTTACCAAAACAAAAAACTCCCCGGCAAAAATGCTAGGGAGCGAGAAAATATTATTATGTTTTCGGGACAAACACAACATAGTATTGAGACTCAATAGCGCGGGTCCAGTCAGGAAGCAGGTCCATGACTTCGATGCACAGCTTATGCTGAGAGCGATTGAGCAGAACGGCATCAAAATCCCACTTATCGAGAGTATCCTGAACCGTGCGTTCAGTAGCACTTTCCGAGCCAGTGCCCATCGAGATAGAAGCGTCTATCACATCGTCCGGATACAGGTCTGCGCGGCTGTCTGCAAAGTCTTGGAATCCATGGTATATCGCTAAGCCTCCGTCGTTATATCCCGTGTACAGGCGCTGAGGATTGAGCTCGTGGAGTTCCTGTACGAAGACGGGGTCCATCTTGTCATAAGTCTTATCGGGGTCATTGATGATAAAGGGAGCATAGAGAATGATAGCGGCAACCAGAATAACCGAGGTGAGAATTGTACCCCTCTTCGCCCCGCCTGTAAATCCTTCCGTGGGTCTGCCGCCGGTCTTCCACATCTTGTTTTCCTGCTCATTCATCATGACAGCGAGGAACCGGAAAATCAAAGGCGTAGTGACAATCAGAAGATAGGTGCGGATTCGTACATAGCGGGATGTAAGAATCAGACAGCAGAGTATCGGCAGAAATTCCGTGATGCGGACTTTCTTGTGCGAGGCAAAGACAATGAACAGAAATGCCAGACAGAAGAAGGCAACGATATCGGCGAGCTCGCACGGTTGCCATTCCGAGACATATTTCTTAGTAGCCTCGTTGTTTGTCAGGAAGAAGTAGTAGTACAGTTTGTAGGTGTAGGGATTGATGAGTCCGGTCAGAAGACTGGCGACAAAAATCTGGATATAGGTCTTGACCTTCTTTGTCTTCTGTTCGTTCTCATTGACAAGACCGAAGGTATTGATGTTGGGCAGATAGCACATCAGAATGAAAAGAACAATGAACGCGAACAGGATAGGCAAAGACCCGCCATGCAGGTTCGCCCAGAGGAAACTCAAAACCGGCAATAGCCAGCACCGTTTCGAGTCCGGGTTCCGGTATAGGTCGTTCAAGAGATAGAAAGAGACCACAAAGAGAATCATGCCGATGTTCTGAGGTCTTCCGGCCCAGGATAGCAGCGCTGTGACAATGGTGACGAACAGACAATTCTCAAACGGGTCGCGCAGTTCTTTCGCCCAGGCATATTCGATAAAGAGCGCGTACAGGAACGCGGTGATGAAGGAATAGATGAGCAGTCCTACCACGGGATTAGAAGAAATGCACGAGAACTGATAGAGGATGATGCTGCTTAGCCATGAATGCGCGGTCTCTGTCAGCCCTAAATCCTGAGATATCCAGGAGAAGGTATCTGCAACCGGAATCGTGTGTGTAGAGCAAATTTCTCTGCCGAGAACGATATGCCAGTAATAGTCGCTGTCCCCGATTCCGCCCAATTCAATGAGCAATACACTGATAGCGGCTGCAATCAACGCGGCGAAGAAATAGAGCGTCTTATACCGCTTTTGCGAATGATGCATAGGATGTACCTCCAAAACGAAAAAATGGGCAGACCCAAAAGGTCCGCCCGCCGCAATGGTCATACTTCCATACTATGCCGTTCGCAAGATTCGGCAACTATTTTAGGATTTTCCGCTCTGACAGTTGTTTCAGGAGCGTGGTGTACACATGATTGTTGATACAGTAGTCATGCCCGAAAAACTCCTCATCGCTCTCCCCTAGCGCCTTCGCCAGAGCCGCTGCTACGGCTGGGCTTCTCGAATATCCCGCATCACAATGCACGATAATCTGGGAAACTCCGTCAACATACTGAAGAAATGCATTCACAATACGCCCAGCATCCTCGTCAGACATCGGTATGAGCCCGTGTACGTTCTCAGCAGTGTCGATGTCATCGAACTGGAGGTATTCGATATGCCGGATATTCTCGTTGTCGGCCTCGTCCATGATGTGCGGCAGCTTATCGTCAGTGCTGGAAATCGAAATGATGAGCGTAGGTTCGTCGATGTTTTCGGCATCATACTCGGGTCCATACCCCAAAGCTGCAGCAAGGCACTGGGCACGATACATCACCTTGATTTTCACAGTCCCTCTCCTCCTTCCGGTCCATCAGAAATCCTGTACGATTCAGCCACTGTACGGGATTCTGAAGTAGTCCAGATATGCTTTGAATCTGTCCTGTGCCGTTAAGCAAGTATCCACTAAATACCCATGCTCATGGTTCCATTCGTGGAGCCCGCGATAATAAAACATCTTCAAGTCATCCTCGATAATAAACGGGACAATGTTATTTTTAAGACATTCTTTGAAAAGGATAAGTCTGCCGATACGCCCATTGCCGTCTTGGAACGGATGAATACACTCGAAGTCGTGATGGAATGCAATGATTTGTTCGAGCGTATGATTTGGGACGGCATTATAGCCGGACAGCAATTTGGAAATCTCCGCTTCGACTTTTTCAGGCGCGGTGGTATCTCGCCCGCCGACCTCGTTAGGAACGCGTTTGTATTCGCCAACGGCAAACCAGTCTTTCCGGGAATCGCTTGTGCCGTTTTTTAGCGTGAGATGCAGGCGCTTGATGAGCGTCTCCGACAGCGGATACATAGCGTTGTCGATGACCATGTCGATGCATCGGAAATGGTTCGCGGTCTCGACAACATCGTCCACATTTACAGCCCCGCTTTCAAACCCGATAGTATTCGTCTCGAAAATATACCGGGTCTGGTCATGCGTCAGGCGACTTCCCTCAATATGGTTCGAGTTGTAGGTCAGGTCAATTTGAACTTTGTGGTAGATTCCGCCTTTCCGCTGCTTCTTCTTCTCTTCCCGAAGAACGGACAGCAAAGCGTTCTCGACCTTTGCGTTTGCCCGTTTCGGTTTCTCTGCGTCTTCCGGGATTCGCCATGTTTTACCGGCAAGAACTGCATTCGGAATTTTGCCGATAGCGCAGTAGTTCCGAACCGACCGCTCCGAGAGATTCCATTTTTTTGCCGCATCAGCGACTGAAATATACAGCATACTGCCACCTCGCTTTAGTATAGTATACAACGATAGCGGCAAAATGTCAATTTTACATAGAAGTAATCCTGCATTTTGCCGATGAAGTGCAAACAAAAAGCCGCCCACCAAAAAGTGAGCGGCTTGCTGTTAGAATTTTACTCTGCGAGAATAGATTTAGCCTGTTCAGCAACCGCATCGCGGATGTCGGCAGGAACTTTCAACATCTCCAGAGCATCGTTGAGATTGGTGTTTCCTTTGGTGGAACGGATGAGGTTGACGACACAGTCAACAGTGCCTTTCAGCTCACCTTTATGTTCGCTGTCGGTCAACATGTTCCCAATCAAGTCTTTCATGTTAATGGGCCCCCTAGTGTCGATTTCGTACGCAACATCGAGAAACCGATTGTTATTGGTAAAAGCTGCCATGAGTTGCAAAACCTCAGCAGGATATTTCACCGGTTGTGCAGATGCTTGATATTCTTCTTTGGTCCGAACTTGATGCAGATAATCGACGACATGACGAAAATCACTTTTGAAAAGCTTTCGTGTATCATCGTCGAGAAATGCAATCTCGAACACCTTGATGTGATAATCATTGACAAAGGGCTTGAGTTCTTCTGGGATGTCTTCGATACATCCCAGTAAACTCGTTGGCTTTGCCCAATGTGTTGTACCGAAGTACAGAACAAAGGAAAGACATGGATATGTTTTCTCTTCTTTGAGCTCTTTGTTCTTACTCCGGTGATGGTTGACCTGCTCCTTGTAGCTTGCGCCATCGTAGGCTAAAACGCGAAGTGGCATGTCTTTGTCCTGTAAAGTCTGGTTTTCCAGACCGACAAGAGCAATCTTAGTATTGCCCTTTGTCCAGATTTTAACAACATCGCGTTCCTGCTCGCGGGTCTTCCCGTGAAGCGTAAGCACAGAGCGGGCTTCGGTAGAAACGAGGTCTTTCGGGTCGATGACTTCTTTTCCGTGGAATACAAGCACGTTCACAACATCGGCGAAAACATCTGCATAGTTCAGCAGGTGCTTCTCGGTGCTGTCCTTTTCGTTAGGCATTACTGCCTCCCTTCTTTCTATTATACTCTTTTCGCAACAGAGTACAACAGAAAAAATTATTTATAAGCGCATAAAAAGTCTTTTTTGGCAAAGATTTCCTATGCGATTATACAAAATTATCTCCTCGCTTTATACGCCGCGAAGGCAAGCAAAACAGCGACCATAAAACTGACCTTGCAGACGCAAGACAGGATTATCTCGAACTCGTGCAAAAACGCCTGGTGTGCTTCCAGCACACCAGTTGCCTCCAAAAACATGGTTATTGGAGACATACCGACGATTTCGATGACAAAGCCAACAGCGCAAATCATGATTGCTACGAATGCAATTCTGGTGAGAACGGACGAAACAGCAGATGACTTTGGAGGTTTTGCAAAACGCTCAGCTATCGCGCGGTCATCGCACAGTTTGCTGTATATGACGGATGCAACGGTAGCAATGGTGGAAAATATCAAGATGTTCCCGCAAAGAGAAATAATACCGTGAACCGTCACCATGACTGCATTCGTGTCAGGAACAAAAAGACCGGCAATGCGATAAGCAATGGCAAAAGCAACCATGAGAGTTGCAGATGCAGCGGTTCCGAAAAGAGATACAGTGATGGGCTTGTCAATAGGATTGTCTTTACGCATAATGTGGCTCCTCCTTTGAGCCTGAAAAATTGAGTGTGTAATGTGACGAACTATACAAAGCACAAAAGCGCTATGTAACGAAGCTTGGCCGAAGCCTTCTTAGCCAACAGCACCGTAGGATGCGACGCCGGCCATCAGATACCCGTTTTTGTTACCGACCAGAGCGGTAGCCGCTTTCTCAGCAAAGCCGATATAAGCATTCATGACGGAACTATCCGAAAGGCGGTATGCGTCCAAAGATACAGGAGCAGTGATAAGAAGGTTGTTGAACATATCGGTGTGCGGTGCCCAGCCGTTCAAGGAGCAGAGTTTCTCAGCCTCTTCCTTGTCTGCAGGTGCAGGGACAACTGCCTTCAAAACGAGATTCACCTTCCCATCAACAACGGGGATGCTGCGGCACTGACCGCCTAATACTTTGAGCATTTTCTTAGTCCTCCTCGTGTTCAGTTCTCAGCGAGAGAAACGCTGAAAACCGCGTAGAAATTGTGATAGCTTCCAAAAGCGTTCTTCTGCCATTCCCCGACAACATACAGCGGGTTTTCCTCGATATCGCGGACGCAATCGTCAAGGGTGTAAGCGACAGCGATGTTCTCGGGACGGTTTTCCTTGTCCTCTTTGAAGAGTTTGTCGGCTGCGGCTTTGGCGGCTTCGAGCGTAGGATAAACTTTGTCGCAGCTGCCGACGCGGTCAAACTCGCCATCGTCCTCATTCGAGTAGTACGATAGGATGATAAAGAGTTCTTTCGGGTCCGGCTGCTTCAAGGTAGACAGCGCATCCGATGCACCGGCAGCATAACCATAGCAGTAGGCTGCATTGTAGCACCCCTGGTCTTCATAGCTGTTTGCTTCACGCTCTTTGTCCTCAATAGCTTTGCGGACGAGTATTTCATTGTTGTTCATAATGCACCTCCAAGTGCTTGTTTTGCTGTAAACAAAAAAAGGCAGACCTACCACGAATGGTAAGTCTGCCTTAGTGAATACAGAATTGTGAATTGTACGAACGCGAATAGCGCCTTTGTAGATGGTATCTATCGTACAATTTCAATTCTATGCGGTTCGCAAGTGGTGTCAACAGAAATACCGGCTACTTTTCAGTGGTCGGTATAATGCTATTAGCCCTTGTAGCCGCTGGAAACCTTCTTAGCAAGGTACACCTGACCCTTAGGGGTAATCAGTGTCTTGCGTGCGGTATGGGATGCTTTGCCGATGTAGTACACCGTTTCCTTGACCTCAAAAATCCCCTGCTGGATGTACTTCTGGTAGGCGATATTCGAGGCGTCAATGTACTTCTCTTTACGCAGCCAAGCCATCAGACGATTTCGACCGATGTTGATGTGGTCGTTGGCAAGGCATTTCGCAAACTCGCCAAAGTCCACGCTGTTGACTGAGGCGCTGACAGCGCGGTGGAAGTCAACGCTTTCCTGCTGGACACCGATGACCTTGTCCTGATTCTTGACGGCTTCCAAGGAAGTCACAAGCAGGGCTTTGGTTTTGGCATCCGTATTAGGGAGCCACTGGTCTACAAAGACAACAGGGTCATTGACATACCCGCCGGTCTGACGAATCGTAGGCAGCAACTCATCGAAAACCCAGTTCTCGAACTGTTCAGCCTCAGGTTTATTGGAGCGGCAGATGAGTCGGTATACATTTCCTTCCGAGATAAACTTGACAATGCGGGGAATGCCGCCAACCTCAACGCGACCAGACTTGATTCCGTCCTGACGGCAGTGGATGTTCAGCTCGCGGGTTATGTTCGTATACCCCAATGCCTTGCAGACATCCACAGCGCAGAAATAAAACTTGTTGTTCTCCTCGATAATACGGAGTTCACCAAACACTTCAGACAGGAAAATCTCAGGTACGCGGTTCATGTATAAACACTCCTTTAAAATTTGAGTGGGGTAACAAACCGTTACCCCACCCTGATATTTTGACGATGATACGAGCGAATGGTTTTTAAAAAGTTTTCGCGAAAACGCTTTTTATACGTTGATTGCGGCTACTTCTTCGCCGCACTTGGAGCATGTGAACAAATCCTCGGCATCAGGTGCATGGGTTACTTCATCGCAGTCAGATTTGGCTTCGATAAAGTCGCCGTCTTCGTCTACCAGCCAAGTTTGGGTTACGTGCGCGGTTGCGATGAATGTAGTGTTTCCGCATTTAGGGCAAGGACCGATTTTGATAGCCATAGGTCAAGCCTCCCTCTTCCAGAAAATCTTGTTGCCACGGAACGCAGCGATTTCTTTTACGAAAGCGAATGGGAACATTCCGTCTTTACACTCGATGTTTATCCCGTTGTCTTTCAGGAACTCATAATATCCTTCAAAAGAATCAGGATACTTGAAACCAGCCTCAGGAAGAATCGCTTCATCGAGATTAGCCCCCGTATAGCCGAAGAACTTGGAATCAAAACTACCGACAAACTGCTTTCCATCGATATCCAAGGTTACTTTTACCTGACCGGACTTGGGAACCGAATCGTGAAACAGTTTTGCCTGAATCAAATCCTCGCTTGGCGTTTTTTTGTATTCGGCAAGTTTCTGTTCTTTGTATCTTTCGATGGATACCTGTCGGCGAATGTGCTTTAAGCTCCACTCATGTTCTTCAAGCATCTTCTCTACATACTCTTTCGCCCACTCACTCTGATTGGCGAGAAACAGTACAATGGCATCGCTGGAAGAGATAGGATTTGCCGTAAAGGAAATGTTGTTAAACATATGGTGTTTTTTGCCAAAGACAAATTCATATTTGGCTTCGGCTGTGCCCGTTTCTTTGATATCTGTGTCCACGTAGCAATCCGTAAACGTTTTGCGGATATAGTTCTCCACTTCATCGTGCATCTGATTCGCAACATCCTCATAGGACATGGATTCGATGCCGAAGCGTTCGTTGAAGAAGTTCTTCAAGTCGCAATAGATTTTCCCATTGGTCACAAATGCGACGAAGGTGTACTCTCCAAAAGAGAAAAAATCATTCCGCAAGCATCCGTTCGATACGATTGCTTTTCGCGCATAAATCGCATCAACACAGTTTTTCCCTTCGGCAACTTTTACGCGGATAAAGTTGTAAAAGAGTTTGTTATCTTTTTTTAAAACACCCGCGTAACTTTTGATGCCTCTGTCTCCAATAAAGGCATCCATTTGCTTTCGTGTAAGAACCTTATTGGGGTTAAACACTTCATCTTCTGCAACAAAAAAATTAGTATTCATTTTCATTCTCCTTTTTTGACGCACAGGTCAAGAATCATTTGTCGGAAAACAGTACAGGGATGACGATGTACTGTTCGGGATGCGCGATGACATCGTTCAGTTCGGTATCGTCCGGATAGCACTTCCATTCGATGCCGTTATAGAACAGCTCGCACGCTTCGGAACAGGGGTGGTTGGAAAGGATGTCGGTAGCGCACGAAAGGTTGTACGCCTCCGTGGAACCCATCGGGATAGTGCAGAAACACTTCTCCAACGAACTCTGAATGCTGATGCCGTCCTTGTCCCACTTCTTCAGAGCGTATCTGGCGGTTTCAAGAGCCGCGTGCAGTGCTCGTTTCTTCATGTCTTCTGCAAAAGAAATGAGCTCGCTTGCTTCTCGATAACCGAGGATGATATCGAACACATGTGGCAACCATGTCATCTTTGTTGACAGTCAGATAGTGCTTATTCAGGACATA
>ENA-UOJF01000432-UOJF01000432.1-human-gut-metagenome-genome-assembly--contig:-P74-NODE-432-length-38911-cov-16.920295_pt1 | contig 38911 bp, 36 predicted proteins | sample MGYA00242344_ERZ723891 | MGnify/ENA metagenome assembly ERZ723891 | reverse complement strand
CATTATACCATACCAAGGATCGCCAGGGGGCGACACTCAATGAATATCTTCTGTCATTGTTTCCAGCACCCTAACCAGGCGAACGCTGACTGCACATGCAAGAATATCCTGAACGGATTCGAAGGTGATCCAATGCGGGGTTCCCAGGGCATCGAAGAACTGGACTTCAAAGAGCTGCGTGTTCGGATCTCCAGCCTTCACGGCTTTATGGAATCCATTTTTGCTGTTCTGTGCCCAGACGAGGATCTGATCTTCCGTTTTTCCAATCAGGCTGAAAAACGAACATGAGAAGATTCCGCCGGTTTTACCGCAGATCTGGAGGTACCGCTTATACCCATCGCAGCGGAGCTGGACTTCAATGGTGTATTCCGAATCCATGTTCCCGATATTTTCAATCGGGTCGCAAGTCGGAAGCTGGAATGTCGCATCCTGAGCGTTGTACATGAGATAATACCGGGTAGCCGCTCTTTTCGGATTTACGTTTTCGGTTTCCGGCGATGCAGAAATTGGATCCTTCTCAACATAGAGAATTCCGCTGTCCATGATCCTGCAGAACTGGAAAATTTCCTGGCGCTCAATATCCTCAGGGATAAAGGAAACCAATTTTCCTTCTTCGGTGCGCATCCCGACCAGGCGTCCAAACGTCTGCGGGAACGCAGTAGACGGATCCTCCACATCCAGGGTCATTTCAGACATCTCATGGAGAATCCCGGAAAAAGGGATGACGGAGATATATTTCTGAGATGGCATGACGGCTCATACTCCTTTCGTAGCTGCACGGAGGAATCCCGGGCGTTTTTCCGGCGGGAATCCATAGAGTGTCAGCGTATCGCTGTAGGTATCATACGCCATGAATGTAATCGGCGATGTATTGGGAAGGTACCCGTAGAATGCCCCATGGCTGTTGGGGTTCAGGTTCCCTGTATACGGTCTGAATCTTTGTTCCGGGGCGAGGGCCAGGAACAGGTTTTCTCCGAAGATGGGTTTTGCAAACTCAAACAATTCCAGGAATGGATCATGGAGCGCCACATACAGGCTCACCCGATCTTCAATCAGATCCGGGATCTGATCTGTTGCAAAGATGGGATAATGCCGAAGCCTCCATCGAATTGCCTGAATGGTATGCAGCGCGGGCCTGGATGCAATGACGGCCGTAAGGACACAGCTGGCCAATGTTGCGCGAATGGCAAGGTCTTTGCCGGAGATATAGCATTCACGGACATCCGCCTGAACAACGAGCAAGCAGAACGCTTCCAGACCAATTCCCGGTTTAATGGAAAGCCCGGCCGATTCTTCGTTATCAAATGCCTCGCATTCTACGGCTTCATTTTTGAGTTCCTCGGTTTCCTGCCAGATTGCGTACAAATGACTGAGCATCTTGAACCGGTTTCCTTGGCAATCTTCCAGGAATGTATGATATGGCTTCATCCCGGAATCCCCTTTCTTCTAAGTCTTTTCCTCTATTATCTTTATCCTGCAACATTGGGAAAGAGGGAAAAAGTATTTGTGCAGTTGCTTTTTCTTATCTGTTTCTTATTTTTATTATTCATATCCTGTTAAAAAGTGTTCGTCATAATGAGCAAAAGAGAAGAGAAAGGCGGGATTGCTTTATGGATTCCCTGAACGAAGTAGATCCCATGCGCCAGGATGACATTCTGGTATCGGATGACCTGATCCGAGCCGGATGTCTGACATTACATCCAGCAAGGAAAGAGGTTTGGCGGGATGGGACAATGATTATTCTGACGCGGATGGAGTATGCGTTGCTGTTGTATTTGGTATGCCACGCGAACAGCGTCATTGGCCGGGAAGAGCTGCTGCTTCGTGTATGGGGGTATGCATCTTTAGGATATTCCAGGACAGTGGATGTACACATTCTGCATTTGCGGAAGAAATTGAGTTTGCAGCAAGGGATTCAGACCATTTACCGTGTCGGGTATTTGTTTGATACCGCGCATGCGTAAAACAGAAAAGAGCACTTCAGCACGTTTTGTGCCGAGGTGCTCTTTTTATTTAAGTCAGATCAGTTCAATATACCACCAGATAACAGGTTCTTCGTACTGCTGGGGGTTTTCATAGAACCCAAGAGAAACATGGCCACCGCATTGTTCCAAAAGATCCAGCAGAGCCAAGATGCTTACTTTTTTCCGGCAGAAGATCCGTGCCCCGGTTCTGTAAAACCGGGAAGACGGAGCAGAGGTATCATTCTGATCAGGCGCTTTATCCTGAATGGATTCCAGGATACTGCGCATGATAGTAATCGACGCCGACGAAGACAAGGCTGGTTCTTCGCAAGGAACGGCATAGTCTGGAATTTCCAGTCCTACATCATTGAGTTGAGCCAGGATCGTATTGGCGGCCTTTTGGCCAATTCCTTCTGCCCGGATAAGATCCGATTTGGTTCTGAACGTATTTTTGATATCTTGCAGGGTATAGATTTTCTGGGCATGGAGTAGATCGATGCAATGTGGGAAGATATCGGTAAGTTCCAGGGGCATATTCGCATCAGGCCCAGTATTTGCCAGAGCGGTTGTCCGATTCAGCGCTCCGCATTCAGAGAGCAGTTTTCGAATCTTGTTGATTGTTTCCACACTCAGACCCGGAATATACGGCGCAGAGGTTTCGTATAAGGCAGCCAGTTGTCCAATCGTTTTTACCTGCATGCCGATTAGAGTATTGCTGCTTCTCTGATGCAGGCGAAGCACCAGGATGCTCTTCCTGATTTTTTCTTCGTATGGCAATGTCTGCAGATAGTGGATGGCCTCTTCCTGGTTTCTGGCACCGGCGCTCAGAATTCGGACTTTGAGTTCCAAACGGATCTTACGTTGTGCTTTCCGGCAAATATCCAGGATTCTTGGCCCGGACACATGATATTTTTCTCCGATTGCCACATAAGATGCATTGTCCTTATATCGCATTCGCAGCGTATCCCGTTCCCGGTCATTCAGAGTGGTTTCCATGACATCATCGAGATATTCCAAGGACTTCTCTTTTAGATCCCGATAGAGGTACTCATCGAATAATTCACAGGCATCACGAAGAATCTGTTCTTTCCAATCCATTCCATCACCTATATTGTTTCATAGTCATCAAACAAAAACTGGATTTTTCCGATTTTCTTTTTGATATGATAGTGTCCGCAATACCATTTCTGATATGTGAGTCGCTTTTCAATCTGATCGAGCCATTGTTCCGTAGAGGTATCGACGGTACTCTGATCCAGATCCGGGATAAATGCTTCTGTGGGCATATAAGAAAACGGAGTTGTATGACTGAGCACAATATCCACGTTCCAGTTCCGTTCTTCCAGGACTCGCTCGACCTTGTTCTTGATCCTGGTAGACGGCTGCTCATCCGGGAACCACGGCAAACCATGCCGGAGCCGGATATGTTTATCCACGCTGTATGCGCCGCCGATCACAAGGCAGGATTTATCATGGAAGGTATAGATCTCTCCATCCAGAGCAAACAGAAGGTTCGGATACTTGGGCTGAACCATAACAGTACCGCCGTGATATTTGCGACGCCGATACCCATATTGCTGTTTCGGCCGAAATTCATGGTTTCCGTGAATGCAAAAGAATGTGATTGGCAGATCAGACAATGACTGTTTGATGAGAGTATCACGGAACCCGCCTGTATAGTTGATCTGTGCATCACCGAGCACGATCATCACACTGCCGGGAGGGAGTTTCCCAGCACGGTACAGTTCCTGAATCCGAGCGAAGGAACCATGTGTGTCCCCTGTCAATATCACAGGCGGAGGTTCTTGTCCGAGATTTCGATTCTGGATTGGATAAGCTGTTTTCTGCCCTGTTTCCTGAGAGAGATATTCAGGCTGGGCCGCAAACAGATCTTTGATCCAGTCCGTTAATGTGTTTTCCATATTTCCGTGACCATATATTCTTCTTCATTGCTGTGGTACTTGTACGGATGAGAGCAATAGATAGTTGCCGCCACCCCGGATCTCGATGTTTTCGAGGTATAGTATTCGACTGATGCGCAATGCGTGCAGCGTTGACATTCACTATCGAGGAGGAAACGGTTTGTGATCGGGCAGATATATTCATCCCGGCGATGGCCTTTCTCTCTGGAGTATTTCCGAACATACGGTTTTACCGTAGCGAGATACCGGCGCATATTTTCCCAGGTATTCCTGAAGAATTGTCCCATATCCATATCGGGGCCGAGTTCAATATCTCTGTCATCGTCCACGGCGATCCACTTAAAGGTAGGAGTCCCATCCTCCAGAGGGCACCAGTTGACGCGTTTCAGGATCAGCTGTTCTGGTGTTGTTGGATCGAGCACATCAAAGTAAAGGCAGATAGAGACGGAAGGATTTTTATTCTGAGGAACCGGGCCGTATTGCAGTACCCGGAGCGGATATTTCCAGCGCAGCAAATAATAGTCATCCGGGTTTTTCGGTTCAAACTGTTTGGCGCGGTACGCTTCCGAAACATCAAACACCCAAGCCACCCGAAATCCAAGACTGGTATAGAAGTCATTGCGGGCGCAGAACTCTTCTGCTGAGATAGGGCTGTGCTGAAATTCTACGACCACACCGTCTTTACACACATCTGCCCGGTGCTTTTCCCCGTTTCTGGATAGTACCACTTCCCTGTTCTCTTCCCGGAACCGAGACTGCATATCCAGGTGCCACTGTGACATATCGTAGTGCCAGGCATCCTCACATTGATTTGCGATGTGAGCAAAATGCGGCGTATTGATTTCCCCGGCCCGGAGCCTGACTTTGTTTTTGCAAACAGGGCACCGGTATTCCTTTGAGGAATCCGCCAGATATGCCGGGATCCTCATTCCCGATTCGTCTGTTGCAAAGAACATAGTCATTCTCCTTCCAACTCTGCATCAGAGAAATAACGCTTGGCGACCTCCTGCAGGAACATATCATCTACCATTTTCCATGCGACAGCAAAAGGGAGCTGCGTGATTTTCTGAACCTGTTCGATGTACGGGTCGAAGTTTTTCGGGCGCAGCCCATCCTTTTCCCCACGGAGTCTGGCTTTATACAAAGTATGGAGATCTTCCTTGTTGGTTTCTGCAAAAACATTGATCATCGGAGTTTCCTTCTTTCTCAGCAGACAATCTTTTTGTCACGGATAAATTCTCCCTGAACCAAGAGGGACAGAGAATACTTCTGTGCATCAGACATTTCAAATCGCGTTTTGACATAACCCGAATTATATACCGGCACAGCTTTTGTCTTTTCCGACAACCAGAGCAACGGGGATTCCCAGACCGGCATTTCTTCCCATATCACGTCCATCGGTTTCCCATACAGCTGTTTGAACGTTTCCAGATGGGACATAACAGAAACAAGGATTGTTCCCTCCCAGGTAACAACGCCTTCATACCATCCGCTTGGATATTCTTTCCGGTGTCTGGCCGCGAACTTTTCGTATTCGAGGAACAGCTGTTTTTTCTCAGATGCAGTCAGCATATCATGAATCTTCTTTCCGGCGAATTCCTTTATTTTCCTCCACATCTTTCAGTTTCCGGCGCATCTCTTCCCGGTAACAATCACCACACACAGGATAGCTGATTCCGGCATCGGTATGATATTCCAAAGAATGAAACGAATTGCCGCGCCGGATCATCTTACCGCATTTCACGCAATGGACTTCCTCGTTTGGATCCCCCGCCAATACAGAATACCAGGAATCTGGAATCGTGACCGGTTCATATTGTCTGGTAGTATAATTCCAACGATTGATCTTCATTGTTTTGTCGCCTTCTTTTCTGATATGATTTCGATATTTTCATTATAACACACAGCATAAATATGTAATTACGTTTTTGTTAATTTTACGTTTTTGTTTTAGCATATTATGATGAAGCCATAAAAAAATACCGCCAATCCCCTATACGGATATCGTATAAGGAATCGGCGGCGTTTGCTTTTGTTCTCGACTGATGAATGAATTATTGCGGGATGCATATTATCCGCCTGACCGGATGGTAAGCTCAGTGGGGCCTGGAATTGTGTCTTGAATTACAACACTGTGTTCCAAATAACAACTGTGCATGAGATATTCCGGGAATATTACAGGATTCCACGTTCCTGCTCATCCCAGATATGACCGGCGGCATCCACGTAAAGTCGGAGGTCTTCTTTCCGGTCATCTGTTGCATACAGATAGTTTTGCATTCCGGTTTCCCCGTATGTATAGTGGAACCTGGTTCTGTACCAGGAGCAACCTCCATATTGCAGCACATCCGGGAAATCGGTTTCTTTCTGGTATATGATTTTCCCATGTCCGAATGCATTGGGATCAGAAACAGCACACATATTGGATTCCCCTTTCATGAGAGAAATATCGATATCCATCACAGTGAATGACGGGCGTCTTTTTGTTCCTGGATTGCTTTGAGATACTGGAACTCACACAGATACCGTTCCGAACGGATCAGATCCAACTGTGTGATTTTCTGTACACCTTTTACGGCCGCAATCCGGGACAGATTCATCTGATCGAGCAGCACCGCCATCTTCACATGCAGTGCCGTTTCATTGCCGGTGACCTGAATGAGGTATTCCTTCTCATCGAACATCTGGGCCGGAGTCCGAGTGAGCGCCTTGATCGCCTGTATGACAGATTCAGAAAAGCCGAGGCCTTCCAGTTCACTCACATCCAACAGGCCTGACTGAAGGGTATCATACAGGAAAGCGACCGCATTCTCAGTGGCCTCAATATACCCGGCCGCACCGACCAATGCATCTACTCTCTGGAGATGCGCATAGAACTGGTGTTCAGCCATGTCCGTCTTTCCAGCATAGAGGAACCGAGCTACATTCTCCGCTTTTCTGGAGAGAGAATCAGTCGGATCAAAGACATGGTATGCGCCGGTACCGGGCACACCGATGTATTTGGCATAGATGTCGGAAAAGCTCATAATGGTAGAATCCTTGCCCAGGATATGAACTCCGGTTTCCTGTACAACGGCAAACTTCCGATCCGGGATCAGATAAATAACCTGGCCGGGATGAAACACTGTGATCTTTTCCGAAAGCGATTTTGATTTCATTTTCCTTTTCCTTTCTGTTCTATTGATGATTTGAATATCAATTCCGGGCAAAGTATTCCCGTAAGCATTTGATTTATCATCTGATTCTATGATAGTGATTGTGCAACATGGGACAATCACCCAAATACGTGGATATAGGTGCAAGCTCTGAATGTAAAAGTATTCCGCCTGTAGCAATAAAAAAAGGCCAGGTACCCGTCTAAGGTACCCGGCCTATATTAGAGTTATGCTCATGCCTTATAACCGATGACTTTCGTATCGACAGCAATGATCGTTTCCTCAGGAATCGCGCTCACATCATACTGATACAATGTGTTGGTCAAGGCATTGTAGATGCCCAGATATTTTACTTTTCCATAATCTGGGTGGATCGAATACAGACCCATTCTCCATGAGAGTAACAGACGCAGAGTTTGTTCTCGTGTCGGCTGTGTAGTGGAGGCGTTCAGCTCCAGAATCATATTGGGGGTCAGGAATTCTCCATTGCCGGACGGAATAGCTTTCGTATATGCGCCGAGGAATGTATCTCTGTGAGAAATCACCGGGCCGTACTGTGCTATAAACGTCAGCACCCGGATTACCATTGTCTGGATTGCCAAGATAACATCCGTATCGTAATCCGCGAGATCAAAAATAGTCTCATCGCCAGGAGAGCCATCGGCAGTGTACTGGATTTCATATTCGGCCAATTCCAATGCTGCCATCACAGAATCTGCATCCAATCCCTTGATCCGATGGAGAGCCGATTCTGCATCGGAACGTCTTGCCACTATAGAACTCCCATGTAATGCTTGGCCAAACACTTTATCGGGCGATAACCCCATTTTGTATCTTACCAGCATATACACAGCCCGTACCACAATGCCTTCGCGGTACTCGCTATGAATGGAAATGTCTTGGTCGTTGAAACTCAGATGTGTTTTCTTGAACTCATCGGTCGGCAGGAATCCTCCTTTGGGCTGTTTCGTCTGAAGAGATGTTATAAAGAGAGCATTGTTATGATGGGTGTTAAATCGATGTTTCATTATCGTCGTCCATAAGGTCATTGTCTGTATCGTGATCCATCAGCTCTGTCGTACGGACGCGCTGCTTGGTACGGCACTGCTCAACGAGATGTGAAAGAAGTGTCTTGACCTTGTGCGGATCTTTGATATGAGTCAAGTGTGCAATCGGGGCAGTGGCATCCGTAGACATGATATGAATCGTCCCCGTGTTGTTGATCCTCTCAAAGACAGACTGGGTAAGGCTCATGTCGCGTACCCGGTAGAGCATGATCTCTTCTTCTTTTACATTGATCAGGCCCTGGTTCACAACCAGACGGGTTGCGGTAAGTTCGTACTTGGTAAAGGATATCGGCAGTGCAAAAGCGGTGACACGCTTCCGATCCATCCAAACTGTTTCTTCTGTCTCCAGTTTCATACGGATTTCTCCGGGGTGCAGATTGTTTGCCATAATTTATTCTCCTTTATTGTACATTGTTTTGCGGAATATTGCATCAGCTCAGTTTTATATTACTCAGAAAACTCACATGTGCTGGCAATATAGTGATGCTCCAGAACGGAAGAGGTACCCGAATTAGGTACCCGGTTTTTATCGAATGCGCAGTATGCCTACGTTTTTTGGAGAGAGATCAATGTCAATATATCCGTTATTGGTGCCGCTTTGTGTGAACTGAACAAAGTCCTCGTTGGGAATATGTCCAAATACAAAAAGCGTGTCCGTTTGTTTCGGATCCGGGCACATAGATCTCATATTGCCGAAAGGGTTGTTGTGGGTTACAAGTATTCTTTTATAGTTTTTGTACGGTACAGGGATATTGACTTCATAGACTTCGGAATTCCAGATACTTTCCATCGCGGCCCTTGTCTTGTTGGAAACGCGAAAGTAGTCATACAACGTTTTTTCAGCATCATATGGATATCCGCACATAGTGTCGAGAATGTTGGTGATAATGTCCCAGATAGAACTGTCTTCCCAAGCAATGGTATATGTCAGGATATACCTGACAGCATCATCAAAGCTCTCAATGGGGGAATCAAGGATTCGCTCACGTTCTTCTTTGGAACAGACATAGTGGCTGATGTCGTTTTCGTTTTTGGGCCACGAAAACTTTTCCTTATAGAATTTGAACAGAAATGTCAAAGCCCTACGGACATTGTCATCTCCTGCCAGGATCCGGTACATCGGCAGGAGCTGCGCATGTTGAATTTCATGGTTTCCCGCAATGACATAAACATTGTCTTTGTTCAGGCTCTGGATGTAATTGGCTACGCGAGCATTGTAGCTTCCACGATCCATCATATCTCCGACGAATACGAGCTTATCGATTTCGGGATTATACTGAAATGAATCCAGCTGCGCTTTCAACTTCGGAAAGTTTCCATGCACATCTCCGACGATAAGAATTTTAGAAGTGTTTTTCATAGCATACTCAGGTACCCGAATTTTGAAAAACGATTTTTCGACTGTTGGGGGGCGAGGTACCCGGAATCTCCTTTCATTATTTGAGGTGCCCTTTTTTTGTCAGTGGATTGATCCCATCGACGCGAACTCCGTTGTAGTTATAATGGTTCACCTTGACCGGTTCCAGGTCATAGTCAAATGCGTGTCTGAGTGATGGGCCAAGAACACGGCTTACGCTTTCCGCCATGCCCCTTTCGAGCACAATGTTAGTCGGCGAAGCAATATTTCTGAGCCGCTCCATCATGTTGAGTCCCATGCTCGGCAAAATAACCATCGTTCGTTTCCCATCTTCTACCTGATATAGGTTGTTAATGGCAGCACAATTGAGGTCGTTCTTTTTGGCCCATTCACGGCACATGAGAAACACCTGTGCTTGCGTCATGCAGACCACACGGTGCAAATAGTTTCTTCCGATTTCGCTATTCGGTATAAACTCCACATCTCGATATGTTTGAAGGAGATTGTTGTACGAGACAAGCTGGGTGGCCGCATGTTGCTTGCTCTGCGAATCGCTTTCGAGTTCTCCCCATTTTCTTCCCGTATAAATTTTGGGGAGCATCGAAGGCGTATCGCCAATCACGATTGCCACCGGCTTAACGTTCAGGTATTTAAAAAAATCCGGGTACTGACGCACCATCCAGCTATGTTTCAGATAGCTGATGAGTGCAGCCAGTATCGTGGACTCCACGGATTTGGTATAACGCATCAATCCGTCCAGTGTGTGATATACAACCCACAATCCGTTTTTGTTGATAATCACACCTGTGAATCGGCTTTGCGTTTTGGTAACTTCCTCGCCGTAGGTATCACTCTGCTTGATTGCTTTGGTGATTTCATCCGCTCGGAAGAAAAGTGCATTTTCCACGAAAACCGTCGAGAACTCATCCACGATATTGTCCTCTTGCGCTTTCGAGGAGAAGCAGTCGAATGTGATGTCAGTGTCTATCCCCGAAACGGAGATTTCCGCTGCCTTACATAAATCGACTGTTTTTTTAACGCGTTCGATTCTTCCCTTTTTCTGCGGTGTTGTGACGACGCTTCTGACACGCTGCTTTGTATCGTCATCCACTTCTTCTCTGGGTAGAATCTCAGCTTTTGTCAGGTACGCTATCCCCGCTTTGGTAATTCGGATCCTACTTGCTTTTCTTGGGGCCTTTGTCAACTCGACATACCCAAAATCAAGCAGCTTCCGAACCGCTCTTGCCACCGTATTGTATGCCACATCCTGGTTGGCGAGCTTTAACTGTTTGCGCGGGACAGAGTCTACCGTGTACAGATACTGAAGGATTTTGTCCTGTGTGCTGAGCCGTGGCATCCAAGCACCCCCTAATTCCACACCTGGTTGCTGGCAACCATGCTGGCACATTGAAAAAATAGCCGAATAATCGCCAAAAATTGTTTCGAAACAGTCTCTGATGAAGGGTTAAAATTGTATACTTTTTAGGCACCCACTTTTACGTACCATAAAAGTATACATTTGAAACGTATACTTTCATGCACCCAAGTAAGGTACCCAGCGGGGCAAATCGGACTTGAAAATCAGTGTTGCTTCCATACGTTCATCAGGATCTACAGCCGATGTGTAGAAGAAATCCATCGACATGTAATTGTCGGATTTCCCAACCGATTGAGATATGGCATTCGTGATTGCACCAGCTTCGATATTGTTGTTATCGCAATATCTCAAAGAGTTTGCATCCGGGGTTTTGACATATCGCTTAAAGATAAGAAGTACCTTTTTTGATCCCAGATCCGGCAACTCATGCGTGAGCAGATACCCGGAAATAGCCGTTTTTACCATCACATAGAGACTCTTATTTAGTGCTATGAGGGCACTGTCATGCTTCTTTTTCGTATACCAGGGGGTACTCCCTCCCAGCAAACACGGTAAAGTCACACGAAGAATCGCTCCCTCAGGAGAAGAAACTCTACAGAAATCGTCCGGCAATAATGTCGCCAAATTTGCATCGTTTTCTTCAACATCGATGGAAATACGCGATGCAAGGTCACGAATATACATTTCGGCCTTCATTATTGCCACTGACATAATGGTAAGGTGTTCTTTGTCACATAGATCCGGCACTTTTTTGATGCTGTTCACAAGGCACAAAGCATTTTCGATATTCTCCGATATGGCGTCAATTTTTTCGCAGTCGTACACTGACCGTCCCATTGGCGTATCAGCGAATATTTTCCCGGAATCCGGTACTGTATGTAGAAACTTATTCATTACAAGGCACGTTTGCCCACGCTTTATCGATGGTGTCCCGATCTTCCGGCGCATAGACTTCCAGTTCGTAATTGTTCTGGTCATTTACCGTGCAGAACTGAGCAATTCCGCAGTACGGAACCAAAGACATGTCTGCACCATTTTCCAGAATACCGATCCGCCGCGTAGTTTCCCGATAATCGCGGCTTCCACCGTCATTGAAAGTGGTCAGAATCATACCTGTCTGGTATTCCCGTCCACGCTGAATAGCAACAACATAGTACGTAATGCTGTTCGCAATGAACGCAAGCTGCCAGGGCGAAGAAGGGCGACAATACGCATAGCCGTCGATCTGATCCATAAATTCCAGATACACAGCAAAGGCATGAATACCATAGGTGATCTCGCTGTCTACCTGGACATAGTCATTGGCCAACAGCAGACCATTCCGTTCCCGACATGCAAACTCGCGAACAGCGTTGTAGATGGTTTGATTGGCGAGATTTTCGGTCATGTGCGGCGCAAACTTGACCATCAGATACCGAGCAACCAGCGATGCAGGCAGCGCCTTGAAGTCTTTCAGCAGTTTTTTGATCTCAATATTATGGATAGCAGCCATAATGATCCTCCTTATAATAAAATTATTAAAAGCGTCACGTTTTCCACGACGCTTTTCAATCGAATATGTGGACTTTTTTCTTGTACCATCGTTAATATCTTTCGATTTTAACTGACGCTTTTTATTCCTTTTTTAGTTCACAACTCGTCACTCCTAAAAACTGATATACCGGTTTTTTGTTCGCCAAAATAAGGCTATCCGCTGCACGCCGCGTGGAGGCAACCGATTTTGTGCAGTTAGCTGCCACATTTACTATGGCAGCCGACCAAATCAGTGATTCTTTCTCACGTCACCGGAGATGATCTTTGCTTCATACTCAGAAGCTGTAAATTCAGCGAAAATTTTGCTGTTGCTGGCAACGACCAATCCATTGCCGCGTTTCAACTGCGGAATCTTTTTGCATTCGTCATCTGTCAGCTGAACAGCGGAACGAAGAATCTCAATTTCGTTATCAGGCAACTGCATGATGATTTTGGTGTCAGCATTGGTGATAATGGCGCGGCCATATTCACCATCGTTCAGGGAGAAGAAATCTGTGATGTTCTGTGTCATCACGAACGCGGCACCGTTGTAGGCTCTGATTGTTTTGAAAATCTCCTTAACGAACTCGGCACACATCGCATTGGAACTCTTGCTGATCAGGTTCCAGGCCTCATCGATAAAGATTGCTTTCTTCTTTGAGGAATCTTCCTTGATTTTGCTCCAGCAAAAATCCAGAACCGTGAACAGGGCCATGACTTTATTTTTTCCATCGCAGGCATCGAAGTCGAACACGATGTAAAGGTTGTTCAGGTCAACGTTCGTAGGCTTATTAAACGAAGAAAGCGAACCGTTGATGATAGGTTGGAAGATATTCCGAATACGAGAAAGCTCCGGGATGCCGATCATCTCTTCGTATAGATCTTGCAGAATCGGCATCTTCTTGTATTTGTTGGTGCCGAATTCATAGATCGACGTGTTGTCATCCGTAATACCAAACCGCGCATACGTTTTGTAAATGCAACCATCAATCAGCTGTTCTTCTTCCAGCGTGATATCAGGGATCAACAGATGCAGGAACGTTTCAATCGTTTTGGTCTTCTGGGCCAACAGGGAGATCTGAATACCGGCGCTGTCATCATCGTTCAACAGATCAATATTAGAAATATCCGGGGCATGGATATCCATGATATTGATGTGTGTCGAAGAACCGGGTGCCATCGAAACGAACTGTCCCTCAACACACTTGCAGCCATTGCCGTAGTCACGTTCGCCCTTAACAGGGGCAAGGATAAAGGTTTGAATCCGACGCATTCGAAAACGCAAGGCAAATAAGTGCGACGTGAATGTTTTACCGGAACCGGATGTGCCAAGAATGACACCATTGGAGTTGCGGTGAAGATACCGATTCATAACATCGACAATAACCAGCGAGTTATTTGCCGTGTTGGTACCGATCAGGATACCATCCGGTTCCTGCATTTCAAAGCTGACAAACGGATAAAAGGACGATGCACCGGACGTAAGCACGTTGCGCTTTGATCTTTTGTAGATGTCCTTGGAAAGGTCACAGGTAGGCAAGCTGGAGAAGAATGCTTCTTGCATACGGAAATTTGTTCTCACAATTTTATACCCGGAACCTTTGGCATTCTTATCAAATTCATGGTATCTGCGTTCCAGCTCAGACAGGCTATCCGCTGTAATGGTAAATAGAACGCTGGCATAGAAAAGATCTTCACCATTCGAAAGTCCTTGCAATAAGTAAGAACCGGCACCGATGGCGTTCTGGATTTCATGGTAGTCACTATCCGTATCACGCGACTCTAGTGCCTTGGCACGTTTCATGCGGATGTTGTAGCCAATCTTGCTATATACCTCATCACGGGTATGACGATCAAAGAAGATCTCAACATCAATACCTTCGCCGCTGTTAATGAACATATTCAGCCATCCGGCGTTGACAGTCTTTTCATACCCGTTATCAGCGATATATGCGAAGGTATAGAACTTATCGTCGATTACGCAATAGTCATAATGAGAGAAATCCATCCACTGTGGAGCAATGAACTCCGGGGAGAGAATAACCGGAAGGCTCTGAAGCCCTTCTTCCCGGATTGCGTCTACATAACGCTGCGCAATCATTTCAGCATGTTGTTTGAACGATACCGTTTCGCTGTCTTTTCGAGAGCAAAGCTGATACAGAATATCGTTCACGCCCAAATCATTTTCACAGGTATCGATAAACTGGTTACCAATCTGCTCCAGATAATTACGGCAACGTACTGCTGCCACATTCAGATCGGCTACAATTTTATTGATATCCTTACCATCATTGGCCACGCTGGAGCGAAATTCCAGGACAACAAAAAAGCGGCGAGTTACGCCGCTTTGAGCTGCTTTCTTTCTGAGTGTATTGGCGTAGTCTTTCTGCATGATAAGACACGCATTACTTTCTTCATCCTTTTCCAGCTCTTGAACTGATTTGACCATCATATCCACATCAGCCTTACGGGAATAGCAAATGAATTGCATGTCATACTGCGTGGCCGAAAGCATCTGCTGAAACAAGGAAATGATGTTGTTCTGATCGTTGGGAGAAAGATAGACAAAGTTCATGGGTTTGAACTCCATCATCTTACAGTATCTACCATCGCGTGTAACAATGATACTTTCATAAGTATCAAGAATGGGGAGCATGGCTTGTGTGCCCTTAATCTCCAGATACTTGACTTCTTCCATCTTGGCTTCTCGTTCGAGCCTGTCTTTTTCCTCGCGTGCGATAGCTCGACGCTGTTTACGAGTCAGATACTTTTTGGCAATGTCCGGCTCGGAAGAAGCACTGTCCTTTTTCCCCAAATTAAACTTCATCATTTTCATCTCCTTTCTTTGTGGTACTCTCCAAGCTATACGGTGTCATAAAACCTCCACCAGAATTTGCAGTTCCTCTAAACGGTTTAGCCCAAATACCAAACATGGGCATTTTCTGCTTCATAGTGTTTTCGGATCCATTTACAGGAACCTTCTTCTGCATTTCAATTTGAACCTCTTTATTTGCAGAACCGGCATCCTGCTCAATGTTTTTTGTATGGTTAAGCAACTTTGCCATATCAACGGAAAGGGGATTCAACGCAGATTCCTGCATTGCCTCTTCGGATTCAGACATTGTAACTACCGTTTCCACAGCTACCTGGGCGTTGTCATGAGGAACGACCTGGGCGCTCTGTTCGGACTTTTCCTCACCACCCATTTCAGGCTTTTGTTCTTCCACAGCTGTCGTTTCACCTACACTGGAAAAATCCATGTGCAGATCAATAACCGGCATGGTTTCCTTTCCGTCTTTCTTTTCCAATTCGCTGGGTTGTTCAGGGCTATCATCTACAACCTTCCCAGATTTTCTTTTGTTGGTGATTCCCTTCAACAACCCGGTCAATCCACTACCACCCTTCTTTTCCTGCTTCAGGCGTTCTCTTTCGGCACGGGCCTCTTCCTTTTCACGAAGGGTATTGATTCGGCGCTGCTCCATAAGGGCTTTCTTGTGTTCCCTTGCCTTTTTACGAGCCAACTGTTTTTGAGTCAACTCTTTTTGTTTCTGGATGTTCTCAACATCCTGTTGCTCTTTGATCTTGGTCGCCTCATCAATCTCACGAGCAGCAACTGCTGCATAATACTTATCCAGCTTGGCTTTTTGTTCGCGCTGAAACGCTTCACGTTCCCGGAGATTCTCAGCCTTAAACTCGGCACGCTTGATCTTTCTTTCACGCGGGCCAAGTGTCATAAGATATTCCTTTTGTTTGCGAATCTTTTCCTTTTGCTTTTTCTTGGCGATCTTGGCATCTGCCTTCAGTTCATCAGGGCGTTTAAGAGATTGGGGCTTTTCTACGATATTTTCATCTTCCTCGTAATAGAAAATAACCTTATCACTCAAAAGATTATCGGAAATCTCACTACTGTTCTTTGTTCCGGCCAAAGCATCGTTGAAGTTCTTAATAAAATTCTTTAGCATCTCTGCACGAGAGTTCTTCATCGGATTGCGGAGATACTCAGCGGTCAGCTCTGTCTTAATGCGCGGATTATACCGGGAAATGCTATATTTGTTCTTGCGAAACCGAATAGCGAGTAAAATGGTTTCACCCCAGGAATCGCCGTTATAGCCCACAATAGCAAATACAAAAACTGCGATAACTGAAAATGCCGCTACATAACCAAAAACCTTCCAGCTGATTCCCGTTGCCCATTGAATGAAATAGAAGAAGAAAAACAGTGGAACGGTCAACACGCACGCTTCAATGAAATTTCTCTTCTTAAATCGACCATTCAGAACCTTTTCGTCTTCAATAAAGTTGTCGGGAATAAAATATGTGTTTCGCGTTGCCATTACGACATCCCCCCACAAGCAACAACAATTCGTTTCATCTCTTTAATATATCTCTCCGCCTTCCTTATACACTCTCCAATCGCTTCCTCTTCTTGCTGTTTGTCAATGTCATCCTTGAACACCACCCCAATCTGTTTTTCTTTTATAAATTGTATATACACCTCCTTGAACCTGAATTTCGTGCTGACTGACTTCCCCAACTGATAAAAAATCTTCTGAGGACTCTTACAGTCAAATACTGCGGTACAGGCAATTTGCATTTCCTCTCCAGCTCTTTGTAATGTGATGACATACGTGGTCGCAGTATTGTTGTACACGACCCGCCTAACCCTTTTCGTTTCTTTTGTTTCCAAATATTTCATATACGGCTCTCCATATAATAGGTTGACTATTTTTAATTTGTGTGGTATAATAGTGTCAACAAAAGAAAAAGATCACTCCCTTTACTCTTATTTATGAGGTTATAGATATGATGAACAATACGATTGATTTCGAAGAAATCATCCGTGCGAATCGCCTGTACGATGAGCCTGAGCGCATGGATACCGATATCGAAGACGACGATTCTTGGCGCGAAGAGAGCGATGAGTGTCTCGACGAGGAAGATATCGCCATTTTGGATAGCGGCGTAACCGCGCACCATTTACTGTAATTCCACCTGTTAGGATTTTGCCGCACACTTATTTGTTGTGCGTTGCCCACTGTATCCAACGTGGAGGAACCTAACCAAACAGTTCCCGCAGAGAGGCCCCTACTGCCTCTCTGCGGTTTTTTATGGGGTGGATATCTAAATGGTTTATTTAAACCAGAACACCTGGAGATGGCCGAAAAGAATCACATCTTCCGGCAGCCGCCGATGACCAGGTTCTGTTCCTTGTTGATGTAGCGAACCAGCAGGGAAACCTGATCGCCGACGGAAAGCATTTCGTTGGAGATGTTGGCATTCTTGGGAACAACGCCACGAATCTTCATGCCGTTCAGGATGGCATGGTAGTAGCGATCCGTAACGCTGACGATGGTGGCCAGATACCGGGCGTTGATCATGGACTCGTTCACGGTTTCGACCTTGGCTTCCATGCGTTCCAGCGTTGCGTGGCTGACGTGCAGATCAACCTTGTGGTGTTCCGTATCGATGTTCAGAGAATCCACAGCAACGGGAATGCCGCTGCCAATCGGATACCGCTTTGCTGCATCCTCGATAAACTCGTATGCAGACAGAGCGCCCGCGCCCATGCTGGTTTCAACGCCAAACGCCTCAACGATGACGTACCGGGGGCCAGCAGACAGCACGCTGGCCGTCGTAGCACTGTTCACGGTAACGCGGGTCTGATCTGTCGGATGGAAGAAAAAGCGATTCTGGAGCTGGCGCAGCGCCTCAGCACGAGAAGCAACAACAAACGGGATCTTCACCGTACGGCCGAAGGCATCGGTATCCTCGAAATAGCCGACCTCACGAGGCACAAAGGAAACAATCGCACCCAGCATGCGGTTTGCCTTGCGAGTATAGCGGCGCACACGCTCCTGCTTACTGGTGGTATCATCCATACCCTTCATGACGCTCATTTCAAAGAAGTCCTCAGGAACGAAGATCACGCGCATCGTCTTGCGGCGGACAACAATCTTGATGGAGTCGCCCATCGGTTCAATACCGATAACGCGTCCATGCAGAACATGATGCTGACGGATGGCGCGACGCATCTCATCTTCGTCCTGGGCCTGCACAATCTCAGGACTCATTGCCTGGATCATGTCGTTGCCGGAATCGATGTAGCGGGGCTTGATCGGAGTCATGGGAGAAGCCGCAGCAGGCGCTTCCTCGGCGATTTCCTGGATGTTTTCATCGGGAGCATCCTCGTCCTCATCGATAGCCGCGGCCTCTTCAGCAGCCGTATTGGCGGCCGTATCGTGCATCAGAAAATCAGGAGTGTTGGCGACCTCGGCAGCCGCATTGTCGATCAGAGTCTCTTCGTTTTCGTAACCCATGGGAGTAACATTCATTTCGCTCATAGTTTTATCTACCTTTCATTTTGTGAGTGTTTTATTTGAAACTGTGGTAGGGACACAGTTTTCACGAAATAAAAAATCTCCATCAAACACGATGGAGATTACCTCGGCTTCCCTAAAAGAAGCCTTATATTGTTTGAAATCCGATTCAGATTCCAAACTTGTTTTTGCCCTTCTTACCACCGCTGGGCTTTGCGGTTTCCTCTTTGGCAGGCGACGATGCCTTCATGATGTCAGTAGCAGAAGGAATACTGGAGCGCTGCTGAGAGGTACGGAACCGTTCCGTGGCCATATCATTGGCAATCTCACGATTACGTTTATCGACATCGTTCAGATCGCCTGTTGTACGCACCTTATTGGTGCCAGAGGAAAAAGCATCTCGATCTTCAGTGGCGATGTATATCTCGCGGGTATCTTGACGCTCAGAATACGGACGCTGTTCCAGAACCTTTTTCCCATTTTTCAGAGTAATTGCATTCTGGATAAACATGGGATGATCGATATAGCCAAACTTGTGTGCCATAAGCACATGAGCATGCTGGCGGAAAATAAGAACATCGTTGTAGTCCATAGACATAACTTCATCTGGGTTGATGACGTTACGTTTGCCTTCACCGTCAGATACCGAATATCCTTGCGTATATCCGCGACGGCCGATAGAATCCAGCCGGGAATCACGTGTGCTTCTGGCGACAACCGTAGCCACACCGCTCTTATACGAGATGAATTCTGCGGTGGTCTTATCATTGACGCCCAGGCAAAGCATCGTATCACAGCAGCCGATGATCGTTTCTGCGTTTGTGAGTCCATATGTTTCCTGAAGCTGCGAGTATGTCTGCAGGATCATGAAAATACCGATCTTTCTGGAACGCACGGTACTGATAATGACCTCAAAGTTCGGAATTCGTCCAATATTGACGAACTCATCAAGGATCATGTTGACCGTGTTGCGCGTTTCAGGGCCATAATGATCAGCGGCATCACTGATATCCTTGAACAGGAAGTTGAACAGCAAAGACGTAATCGGCTTCATTGCAGCGGACTTATCAGACAATACACAGAAAAGCGCGGTCTTGCGCTTATGCATATCTTCACCAATCGATGCAAGATCAATATCGGTGTTGCGAAGAATACGGCGCAAATCTTTCATCTGGAACAGCTGAAGGCGCTGGCCCAAGCCGGTAATGAACTGGGGCCGGACATTTTCTGTGTTCTGCTTGAAAATAGACCAAGCCATCGATGCCGGGTGGTCAAGAGGAATATCGCGGAAACAGGTTTCCCAGGCCGCCATATCGTTGTTCAGCAGCAACCGGTAAATTTCATCGATTCGAAGAGGAGCACGCTTATCAATCCAGTCGGCGATGTCAGCAAGGTAACCATCTGCCCATTTTTCGGGATAATCTTCATCAGAAACACCCTCATACTTAGCAGAGCGATTTCCTGTAGCAACATCGTGTTCCGCTTTCAAACGTGCCAGTTCATGAACGGCATACTTTTTGTCATTCATAATTGTCTGAGGGTCATCCAGGATGTTGAGCATCTCTTCTTTATCGGCCTCATCGATACCGAGTTCTCTGGCCAGTTCTCCGATGCAGATCCTGTATCGATCAAGAGTCAGCCGCTCGTTGTTGTATGCCACATAGAAAATGATGGCCTTCAACAGGTTGGCTTCACCACCATCCCAGAACTGATCGCTTTTTTCATCGCTGGAGTTTTTCATAATGGCATCAACGAACTCCGCAATGCGAAGTTCATCGATATTACCGGTATAGGGATTGATAATTTCGGACGCGCAGTTCCATGCGTCACTGCGGTTCAAATCAACCAGGTTGAAAATCTTGACTTCGTACCCCTGTTTTTCAAGGAAAATGCACATATCACCGTACAATTCTCCTTTCGGATCTGTGACCACCAGAGAGGCGTTATTTCTGGCCGACTGGAAGATGGCGGATCTGGCAAAGCCAAAGGATTTCCCGGAGCCTGGAGATCCGAAGATCACGATATTTCGGTTTCCGGGTGAATCATTGCTCATGGCAATAACTTCTTCGCCTTTTGTCGTGTATTGGCCAAGGATAATACCATCTACATTGTCAACTTGGCCGATCTCATAGATTTGCTCGGCTTCTTCACGCTGCAACCAATCGCTTGATCCATAGAGGTTACTCTTGGAAATAGGGATTTTCCGAAAGTCAAAATATTTGACCTTGTTCAAATCCTGGTTCTTCCCTGCAAAGAGATAAAACAGGACGAATAAAGCAAGCAGCGCAACTGCAAAAATAACCGTCCATACGATTCCATAAGGACGGATAATTGCATAAATGGGGCACATCAGCAGATTTACGCTAAATTTTTCCTCCAGCGCCGATTCCTGCTGCAAGTTATAAAAAATCTGTGCGACCCAGCCACCCAAGAAAGTAGAAACAAGGCAAAAAACAACGAGTGCAACCACTCGTTTTTTTCTTTCCATTCCCTTGATTTGCTCAACCAAATGGTCGAGCTTCTCTTTCAGGGGAACATCTTCATACATAAGCATTACCTCCCACTGTAAACGAAAAGTGACCCGAACTATACGATTCGGGTCACTTAGTATTACTGTATTTTGTTTTCACGAATTAAAGGTGCCGGAAGCAACGACATCAAACAGTATATACAGATCCGAATCATCCAGAGGATCAGATACAACACTCACTGTATGTCCTTTGATGCTTACATCCCAGCCAAGAATAAATGCCAGGTCATCTGGGGTGACCCACATATATTTGGCTGTATGGGGAACACGAGGTGTTCCCGTCACAGTAACAATGTTTCCGCCCATTCCCATGTCACTATATCGATAACGTTCATAGCCGTCATCACCCTTGAAAAATTCCAGCTTGTTCTTTGTATACGAACTGGCTTCATCACATGGGACAGTAAAAAGGCATCCATCCAGGCCAGCATATAGAATTCCGGCAGAGCCATCAAACTGTGTGTAGATGGGGTTGTACGTTTCAACCAACTGGCGCATTGGCAGATACAACTGGCCATCATCTCCGAGCATTGGCAAAGCCCCTTCTACAAGCTGTCCGTTCAGCACGATCTTCCATTCGCCGTTGTCATTTGCGTTATTTAGAGTATCCGCTCCTTCGCTCCGTTCGCGAATAAAAGTATCCACCTGATCTTGGGACTTGAAGATATGGATTCTCTGCGCGGTTCCTTCCTGACGTGCAACTATCAAAGTATCAAACGTATGGAAGTTTCCAGTGTATTCTACGGCATCGGCTCCAGATACAATATATTGGAGCGTATTTCCGTTAGAGTCAGTACCAGTATAGAGGGTATATTGACCATTGAACACGGACATAGGATAGCCGGAATCATTGAGGATCGGAGTGAGATCCAGCTTACCAAGCTGCTCTTGCTTGACTTCATAGTTGCGTTTCCCGGTAATCGGTTCTTTGCGCTCTGTATAGCCGTTGTTTTCCTGAGATGCCGTACCAGAAACAGCAAACTTGGTGAATGCGGTTTTATACCCATTTGGGATATTGGAAGCCGCATCCAAGCCTTCAGTAATGATCTCTTCCCCATCGGAAGAAGTTTCTGAATCAGATTTATTATCTTGTTCAGTCTGATCCTTAACCGTTCCAGGCATTCCAGAAGCGGCTGTCTCCTTAGTTGCTTTATTGTTTTCGTCTGTCAGCGTCGGTGCAGCGATCTCACTGTTCTGTGCAGAATCATTGCTATGACGGATAGTTCCAAGGAGGAAAAGCCCTCCGAAGATGAAAACGATAGCCACAGCAACTATATAGAGACCGTAACCATTTTTTCTCATTGAATGCTCCTTTCTCCGTTAATATAGGTAGCCCCATCCAAGGTACTGAGACCAGCTTCGATTGATGACACTCTCAAAAGTCGAGATGACAACGCCGGACGACCACGTTTCAAGCGTGATACCACCACCAACATAAAGGACGACGTGGCCATATGCAGGTGCTGAATCCGAGGTGAAGTACAAAGATGCGCCCGGTTGTGGTGGTTCTGTTGTTGGATGGATGGGAGAGGTCATTCGGTATCCTGCCAAGGCACTGCCTGGGCGTGGCCCACTGTATGCCCCTGACTGCGTGAAAATATCTGTCAGAAAACCTTGGCACAATCCACCAAAATGTGTTACGCCAAGTTGACGAGCTGTTTGTTCTGGATGGGGCGACTGGATGATCTGCATCGCAAAAGCGACAACCGCAGCTTGCTTATCGGTCAAATTTGCACTTTCGTTTTGAAGGGCTGCTTTGATGGCTTCCAGCTGTTCTTCAGTCAATGGATTGGAGCTACCAACTCCGCCACCAATCATCGTTCCACCAGTAGCACCGGTAATGTTGGGGATACCATAAATTTCCAGCAAGCGCTGGACATTCTGTTCAATCACATCGGCTACTTTCAGAGGGACACGCCCCTCACCGCCAGTGGCATTGTAGGTGGTATCAGCTGTAGATTCTTCAGCAGAAAGGAAAATACCACTATGATTGCTGCGGGTTTCAGATGGGTCGATACCATATTCCTCATACAACTTCTCACGAATATTTCCGTTGAGTTCAACGGAAATCGTTGTTGTGTATGTATAGTTAGGCTTTGTTATATTCACCATCTTGGGGGAGCCATCATCGTTGTACACAGGCACCTCGATAGTTTTTGTCGGGTCTTTCGGATCCGTTTTAGTCGTTGTTTCCTGAACCTGACCAACAACTTCCGTTCCTTCTTCTCCAACCGTTGTGTAAGTGGTAACCCAAAGGTGTTCGTCATGGATATTCAAGGCAGTTTCTATGTTGTCAAGAAATCCATTGGGAGAAATCTTTTTGGCAACTTCAACCATCCTAGACAAGGTATCAGCTGCGGTTCTGTCTTTCGGCTCTTTTGTGTTCGTGTTTTTCCAGGAATCCAGTGCAATGATATAACACGCGATTTTTTGATATCCTGCACTTTCACTCGGCAGAAAATCATTTGTCACAAAATAGATGCGGGAAGAATCAATGCCTTCGCCTTCAGCGTTTTTCTGCAACTGATCCTTATTGATTTCTTTGTCAATCTGCGTTTGGGTTTTAGCGCGTGAACATGCATTCGTATAAGACTGCTTGAAATAGTTGTTCAGAACAGCCATTTGCAAGTTTGTTTCTCCCCAATACGAATCATATTTCTCATCATCGAGATATGATGCTGCGTCATCTACAAACTCAACTGGATCAGAGTTATTACCGGTTATAAAGCCCCAGAAATTATCAGCTGCCGCTTTCATATTGGCGTCTGTTATCAACCAGTTAAGTTGTGTAGTATCTGCTGCTCGCCCAACAGCATCCGATAATCCGCCTATAATCGAAGACGGGAGCTGAAAGATCAAAACAATCGGTGCCAGCAAAATACTGATTGCAAGCACCCCTGCAACTACTGCGGTAATCAGTATTGTTTTGAGCAATGTCCCATTCTTGGCTATCTCGACACCGGCACCAACAACATCACCTGCCGCCAAATGTGCGCCCGCCTTTGCAAGAGCCATTGCTGCTCTTGTTGCCTCTACAGCCTTGTTAGCCACATTCGAGACATCAGATGACAGGCTATCTCCATATTGCGGGCCTCCTTCCATATATGCTTTTCCCTCCTTTTTTGATTTCTGTTTCCATTTCGCCAACGTGGTCAAGCCACGCTGCCCACTGCACGCCACGTGGAGGCAGCAAACATTGTGCAGCTCACCATGCTATTTATGTGATATAGCATGGTGTGTGAAAGAGTCTTCAAGAAGAAATAAAGTCTCAATCACCAGACAAAATTATCTTTTCTTTTTGTCCTTTTTCTTGTCCCGATTTCCTTTCCCGGAAATACGGCTAATTACTTTGGTGAAATCCTCGCCATCTTTAACACCGGTAAATTCGGCAGCAACCTTGTTAACACTCGAATAGGCCGTGTTCAGGTTGATGCGCTCCGTCTTATTGTCATGGCGAATTGTAACGCTCTTTCCATTGAAGTCAGAAAGAATCATCTTATTCACGGCAGAATCCATCGAATCGGACGCATAAAGCATCACCGTACATTCTTTACCGTTCTTGGAAGAGAAGATATCCGTTCTGCCGGTAACTTCTCCGCCAGCCTCACCGGACATAACACGATTCCGAACCACTTCATGACTTGCAAAATACGCGCTATCCTGACTGTTAAGCGGCAGTTCCTGCGTCGTAGTGCATCCAATATAATCCGTCTTAGATGCGGGAAGGTTAATGTTGGACACGCGTTCGCCTTCAGGAATATTGGCGGCCTCGCCAAATGCCTCTCTTGCGACAGGAGAATTGCGCTCGCTCAGCATGCCTTCATACTGCCTACTTCCAAAGTCCTGTGCACCAACGGCAGCCATACTTCCGATACTCTTGTAGTAGTTACTGATGTCACTGTCATTGGGATGTGTATACAGAGGCGCATCCATCTTGAACGAACCATCTGCCTGCTGTTCCATGTGAGTAATCATCTCACGGCCGGACGCAGGATCTTCATAAACAGCATCCACAGACAGACCGCCATTTGCATTTCGGGTATCATTGACGAAAACCTTGCCTGCGTTCTGAGCAAATGCCTGCTGGAAATCAGCACTCGGCGTTGCATTCGGAGACGAAGAATCACTGACAAAGAAGTGACCCGCAGCAATATCAGAGGCGATGGCCGAATTATACTTATCGCCGTCGTCCACGTGGGCACCGCTCATAGTGGAGTCAAACGTACGATATCCTGTCTTCGCATCCTGATACGACTGGTTGAGGTTGTCCATCATCTTCATTCCCTTGTCGGAAACCATGTAATCGGCAACATCATTCATGTTCGTTGCACGGCCGTTCTGTACAGAGGGAAGCGAGAAGGTGGATTCAGGGGCATCAACAACCTGATTTCCCTCCGAATCTGTGACCTGCTTTACGCTGTAAACAGTTCGATCTCCATCAACGCCTGTAGCCTTAGCCTCATAGGTGGCCTGATTGGCATTATTGCTCACAGTAACACTCGGCGCAGAGGCATCACTCTCTGCAGGCGCAACACTTGCACGAGTATATACGCTGGAGACCGGATCGCTCTGCCCGTCCGTACGAGTAACAACTTGGCGGCCAGATCCGGTACTGTCTTTGTCCTGATAGGTGGCTACCGTGCCACTTTCAGTGCGAGTAAGACCAGTCAAAGTTCCTCCTGCGGTCACACCATCCCGCTGTGAACCATAGAGTGTGCCGTAAGCGGCACGGACTTCGTGGGACGAGTAATCCATACCATTCATGGCTGCGCTATCTCCGCTCTGCATGGTAGAGACAGCGGCATTATAACGTTCGCGAGAGGAAACAGCAGCATCGCTGCTCGCAATTCGCATAGCAGCATCCTGAGCAGATTCACCGCTCTTCGCAGGCGCAGTAAACTGCATGCCATTTTCCATAGCACTGCCATCAGAATTGCACTGCGTAACCTGCCACTGAGAATTTCCCTTTGCATCAGTCACCCTCTGCATAGTAAATGCAGTACCTGTATCACCGTTCATAAACGCAGCTTGTTTGCCGTCTTCGGTGCAGAAAATCTTTGTCCCGGATCCAACCGGCGTTGCACCACCGGCACCGATTGCAAAATTCTGCATGGTGGTTACGCCATCATCTGTGCTGGTAACGGTGGCAGTAAGGTTGCCTTGGTCATCCATCTGAACAGAACTGACCTTTCCATTCGCGCCCAGGTAGTCTGTATCCCCGTTGGACAATTTATCGGCAACGACGTTATTGAGAGCATCTTGATTGATGTTATCCATGTCTGCTCCGGTTGCGACCCGGTCTTCAGCAGACATATTGGCAAAGTTCTGTGCATCTTCAACGCGGCTCTGCATCTGTTCAAGGCCGCTATTGTTGACAAGATTATTTGCGGCTTCTTCTGCCCCCGCAGCATCTTTGTCGCGGAAAGACATTTTCAAAGCCGTATCGGGATCAACTGCATTGCCATTGGCATCTGCAGTCTGAGTGAGGTTGTATTTGTTCGGATCATTGGGATCCTGGTTGACGGCAAACGTACCGAGTTTAGAATCTTTGATTGTTGTTTTCCCGTTTTCATCCTGAGAAGTCGTGGTAGAGCCGGTTATACCGGTTTGAATATCACGACCATTACCAGAGATGCGGAATCCTGTGCGTGTCACGCTGCCGTCGGCGTTTTTCGTAATAGCGGTACCGGTAATGCTTCCATCTTTATCAAGCGAGTTATTCAACTTGATATCGCCATTCGCTGCGGCATTGCGCAAGCGCTGATCCGAACTCTTAGACAGCACATCCTTCGCCGTATTCTTGGCAAGATCTGTATTGTAGTTTTTACGGCTTTGCTTGCGGGCCTGGCCTGTTTTTGCGAAATCCTGAAGCATATCTTTCTTGGCTGCACCTTCAGTGCGCATAGCATAAGCTGCAGCTACAGCACCAACAGGAGCAAATGCCGCAGCCATGATCGGGTGCTGCGCCGGATTGAAAGAACGGGTCATATTCTGGATAGCCTGAGCAGCAGACATTTCTCCACTGTGAATCTTAGGCAGATCATGTGCAAGGCTCTTCCCTGCTCCGGCAAGTGCAGTTGCGCCGCCTATCAAACCACCCATAACACGGCCAGCTGTCCACAAATCCTCAACCAGGCCAGCTGTTTGTTTGGTTATATCCAAACCGGCATTTTTAAGAATATCATCCAGCTGCATGGCAACCTTGATGAATCCATACGTAATCAATGCCCAAATCAGGATGTCCCCGCTGTAACTCTGGACATTGATCATGCATTGCAGCGAAATACCAATGCACCAAACGTTGAGAAAGAGCAAGACACCTTGGCTCCAAAACATACGGAACCAACGTTTTGCAATATCACGAGTTTCCTGACAAGCACCCGCAGCAAAGGCCAATGGCGACAAAATGCAGATAACTGCAATGATAACATATCGCTGTACCATCTCTAACGCCAGCTTGAAGAAGTTGATACCGATGATAATCAGCATCAAGATCGCCAAGAGAATACTGATAAGACCGGTACTGAATCCTTGTATCAGTGACGAACCTATCATATCAAATATTCCCGAACTACTTTGTATCAGTGACGAGTTTTCAATGGCATTATTGAATTCAGAGGTCAACGGCTGGATTACGCTATCAAACAGCAGGAACATCAAATCCTGGGCGATAAACATAAGTACGCCGGAAGTGACAATCCCCACAAACATTCGTCCAGGCGATTCCGCTTTTTTGTTTCCTTGTGCGGTATATATCATGTTCGCAAGGATTCCCATTAAAGAAAGGATAATCCAAATGAACTGCGCAAGGTTTTTTATATATCTGGAAGCAAGCTCACCATAGGAGCTTCCATTTCCATCATATAAAGGGATGATTTGATTCAGTTGATCCATCGAGTAGGATGTGATTTTCTGAACCGGATCAATCAGTGCATCCAGCAGTCCGGCAACAACAGAAACGATGAGCTTGAACAAAAACAGCAGCATCGCCGAGAAAATATCGTCGATAGGATTCAACGCGTCAAGGCCTTCGAGTAGAGTATCGCCCGCTGTCTCAAAAATATTGGCGTACGCAATATGGAGAGAAAGAATCGCGGCGGCAATGCACACGATTATGAGTAATTGTTTTTTAATCCTTCTTTGCCTTTTGACCGTAACCAATGGAAGTACGGTCGCATTATGGTTCATACTAAACACCTTCCTTTTTTCATCTATTATCACAAGGAATATTTCTTGTTGAGGCACATAATGGGAATGGCGGCCTCACGAATATGAGGCCGCCATTCTTTCGGAAAGGTATCGTTTTCGGCTGGATGCCAGAAATCAGGTGAGCTTGATGCCGTTGGCAACGCTCTGAACCCAGTTGATGAGTTCGGGAGCCAGGAAGGCGACCAGGGCGATGAAGATGATCGCGATGATACGCTTCTGGTACATCTTGGTTTCGCGCTCATCACTGGACAGGAACATCCGCAGAGCAGTGTAAACCAGAACGGCAACACCAACTACGATGACCAGGCCCTGGAAACCACTTTTCACGGCTTCTGCAATGCTGTTAGCTTCGCCGAAAAGTTTGTTGATACCAGAAGCGGCAAACACAGGCTGCGTCGCCAGCATCATAGCCGCCAGAACACTGATAGCCATAACAGCCATCATGGTGACGACCTTGTTGACATCAACTTTCCGTTTAGCCAAAGTTCCCATGAGAATCCTCTCCTTTCCTTCGAAATCTTGCCAGCCTTTCGCCGTTCTAAAACGTTGCCTGTTGCGCACCGCGTAGAGGTGCTGGCACTGCGCAAACTACGAGCAAATGTCTTTGATTTTCCAACGGAAATATTACGTCAGAACATTTGTTTGCATTTGCCCTTTGTACTTAGAATATTTACAATATCACCATTGTCAAGGAGTTTGCATTTTCCTGTTTCGGCATAATAATTTGCACAAAACGAACCCAAAAAAATAAAAGGGAGAGGATACGGGAACCCCCGTATCCTCTCCCTTTTTTAGGTGCGTGCCTTTCTTTCGCTGCGCTTTTTCAGCATAACCTGAATCCGAGCAGGAAGCAAAGATTTGCGCTTTTTGTCCAGCGTATGAATTGCCATGTCCAGAGCTGTTCTCGATCCGACAAAGATGAATTCCTTTTTTGCTCGTGTAACACCTGTGTAGAACAGGCGACGAATCAGCATTGCTCTTTGCGTCATGCTGGCAGGCATGATGCAGCAAGCGAATTCAGAACCCTGTGCTTTGTGAACCGTAATACAATAGCCCAAATCGACATGCATCATTTCGCCTCTATCATATTCGGCAGTGTTGCCGTCATCAAAAGTGATTTGCACTTTTGTGATGCCATCATCCTCCCAAATCCGAGTTATGGTTCCGAGATCGCCATTCATGGCTTCGCTGTTGTTCTTTGTTTGAACAACACGGTCATTCAGTCGATACACTTTACCGTTTGCTTTGATGTATGGAATTTCGGAAGACGCAGGATTGATTCGGTCTTGAATCAATTCATTCAGCTTATCGGTGCAGAGCAGGCTGGACTTATTGTTTCGATAATAATGTGTCGGCGACAGAATAATCGTATTCTTGACTCCGTACTCATTCCGCTTATTGATGTATTCATCCGCAACTACCTGAATGGCCGTTTCTGTTTCGGCTTCGATGTCAATATTGCGACAATCATCAAAACGAAATGTATCATCAAAACTCAGACGCGTGCTGCCGTTGTTGATGGTTTCACCATTGTCTGCGATAGTCGAGTTACTCCCCTGGCGATAATTTCGATCCAAAATCGTAACTTTAATGCGCTGGCTTGCAATCAGGTCGTACAGCACATTACCCGGCGACACAGACGGAAGCTGATAGACATCACCAAGCAGAACAATTCGTGTTGTAGGTTTCAGTGTGGACAGAACGTACTCGAAAATATGGATACCAACCATTGACGTTTCGTCAATGGCAACCAAATCCACATCAACGTTTGCTTCGTCCATTGCAACAAATCCATCACGGTTGTCTGCTGGTATAAGCGCAAAAGCCTGATGAATGGTTTGTGCCGGATACCCGGTACATTCGGCCATTCTCTTTGCGGCGCGTCCAGTTGGGGCAATACACAGAATACGGTCGCACTGAAATGCATCCTCAAAGCATTCAAGGCAAGCCTTCAATGCTGTGGATTTGCCTGTGCCGGGGCCGCCCGTTACCACAGAAATGTAGTTCGTCAGCCCCATTACTGCCTGTTCCTGGCGTTCGGACAACTGGATAGGAGATTTTTTCTTCCAGCGTTCCAATGCCGCTTTCAGCTTATCTCTCTCATTGTCGTTTTTCCCCTGGCTAAGCTCGATCCGTTCGACAAGGTTTCTGGCCACATTTTTTTCTGTTTCCAGATCTTCCTTGTTATACACCCATTTCCCCTGTTTTTGGAGAACACCGGTTTTATACAAAGACGAAAGTCCGCGAAGCAGAAGTTCCTGACTGAGGTTGCCCAAAAGTTTTCTTGCCGCTCGAATCAGATCGTATTCATAGATACAGATGCTGCCGCTCTCTCGGACACATTGTTTCTGCGTAACATAAAGTCCCGCAACAATTCGCGATGCCGAGAGTTCATTCAGCCCGATCTTTTTTGCTATGGCATCACAGATCGAAAACGGTACCACTTCAATCAAGCGATACGGTTTCGTCTTCATGACTTCCACAGCTTTTTCTTTATATGCATCAGCAATGGCATCCACAGCTTCTTTAGGAATATTGATTCCATTAAGATACTGACGGATTTCCTGCTGATACAAAACCTGCTGGCAATGGTGTTTGAGGGCAATCACCTCATCCGTAGTAATGCCCGATACAGTCTGCGTGATCAATTCAGGATTGTTCACGCAGACATCGATGCATTGGCTGCCAAAGGCCTCGGCAATTCTGTTTGCCTTCTTTAAGCCGATACCTTTGCAATTTCTAAGGAATGCAGCAATATCCTTTTCCTTCGTCGGAATGGGTATGTCTGCTGAAGTGATCTCCAAAATAGCCTCCTGGCGTTTGGCATCCATGACCCATTCGCCTGATAGCTCATAAATAGTGCCTTCAAATCCACGCGGGATATTTCCTCTGGCCACAAACATGGTAGTTGCGCCGAATTCTTGCAAGGCACCTTTCGGAGGCGGCAGCTGCTCACGAAATTTTTTCCCATTACAGGAAAAATAGATAATAGCGTAATTTCCATTTTCATAAATGGAACGCTTTCTGCGAGCAACCAAAGCCACCTGTTGTCCAAATGTTGCAGACATCAGGCCCCTCCTTTTATGATAAACCGGCTCAGCTCTTTGATCTGATCCAAACCGGGCAATTGATTTTTACTATCCTCATTCTTCGAAAGTTTGCTGGACTGACGAATTTGTTCCAAGAAATTCCGGTCAATTTCGTTGTCTTTGTTTCCAAAAGCAATCGTAACACCGGGCAAACTCAGAACACATTTGTTGAGTTCATACATACTTTCAATAACGGGGATAGCAGTCGAATCGTTCTCATCTCCGAAAACAACAATGATATCTACAGAGCGCAATGCGCCGTGCAGTATCCCGGTTTTCATCGTGTAATCAGCACCCTGAATTTCTGTGATCTGGCTCGTAAAGCAATGTGCACGAACGCCATACATGGCAAGTGCGAGCATCACATAATTCGCCATTTGCTCTTTCTTGATTTCAGGGTTAGTAGAGATGGAGAAGATATTTACATGGCGTTTCTTGTTCTTCATCTATATAACCTCTATATATAATCACGCTTATTGATTTTTCTTATAGTTGACAGTCAAGGTGGGTTTTGTTGCTTTCCCGCGTGTTTTCAAGGACGCAAAAAACACCTCGCCGTTCGGGCCGATAGCCCATCCTTTAATGCAGTCTCCCAAAGCCTGAAGAATAGGAATACTCAACTTTTTCAGAATTTCCTCACTCTCATCGAATCGACGCTTAGCCTCATCGCGGCGCTGTTTCGCAATAAGATACTTCTTGCAGTCATTGAATACAGAAGAAATATCATGCGATTCTTTTTTGGTGGCGACTTGGTTATTCGCGTAATATGATGTGATGTATTTGTCGGCGTTGGAGATAACTTGGGGGATTTTCTTCGGTTCAACGCAATCCTTCCAGAAACTGATTTCATCCTGGATGATCTCATATTCCTTATCCAGATCACGTGTCACGTGCCGAATCAGGATCTTATTCTGATCAACCATACAGACGATGATTGCTTCCCAAAGACCAAGCACCGCCATATAATGGCGGACTTGAATTTCATAGTCTTCGGGAATCTGATCATTATCCCAGGCACTCAGCTTATCTCTGGTGGTCGTTTTGAATTCCAAAATCACATATCGGCCGTCAACCATCTTCATGAGTCGGTCAACATCAGCGCCAATGAACGGATAGCCATTCATCGTAAACATCCGTCGATCATGAATAATTTCATTGAGCTTCCACCGTTTCTGGCACCAAAGGCTGAGATATTCCTCGGCCAAATGTCCCCAGGAAAATCTCAACTCTTTGTCATCATCGATTTCGGTTTGTTTGACTGTGTACTTTGTTTTGTCATAGTACACGTCCAGATTCGTCCGAAATCGACTTTTTCCAATGACAGCAGCGGCATCAGAACCGCCGATATATTTTTTTCTCATGAAAAGCCATTTTTCTTCCGCACTGGACTGCGCATCATCAGAAAACTGAGCTGCATCTGCCAGTACAAAGGGAGCGGCTTGTCGCTTCATATAAAACGCTCTGGCTTTGGCAGAGGCCTTGCTTAAGACCTCTGTTTTGATTGATTCAAGATACTGCGATGTGAAATCGCAATACCGTACAGAATTGTCATTCATCGCATTCTCCTTCCTAAAATACCCTCCCCGCTCACATTGGTTTGTGAGCGGGGAGGCTGATTCACATTTCCACCTTTTCGGGCCGGTCAAGCAACGACCAGTTGGTGCGCATCGCGCTCACGGTCGAGTCGTACGTACGGAAGCATCGTGCCTTATCTGCCGGGAAATCACGGCAAACAAAGTTGTATGCCTGTACGATGGCCAAATACACGTCAAGAGCCGTGCATTCACCGTCATAGGGGAAATTCTCCACTGCTTCGCGTGCCTGATCAACGGGCATAGAAACTTTCTTCAGCTTCATACACCGAATCAGTGTGTTGCGACCGTATTTGATCTTGACGCTGTCCAGACTTGCCAGCTGTACGACAGCTTCGGTAAAGTTGGGCAACACCATAGAAAAATCGGCGTTCACGCGATCAAAGATGGTATCTGCGCCGATGTGTTGAGTGTGTGTGCCCATCAGCAACGGAATATGAACGCCAGCTTCCTGATCCGTCAAGGTGGGATAGAGGTTGATGGCATTCTTGGTCACGTCACTGGACACAACAGTCAAGGTGGGAACATATCCCGCAACCTTAGCACAATCGAACTTGGTCATAACATCTGCGAATCGTTCCGCGTATGCGGCCAGATCCCAGCTGGCGCTGACCATATCGTGGCACCAGAACCCGTTCATAAATTTTGCTTCCGGGAAATTGTCCGGCAAATAGAAATCCACCGCTTTCTCGATCAACTCAGAGCACGGCACAATGGCGTAACGATCAGACACAATGGTTCTCACCATCTCGTCGATCTTGACCTTGCACTTGCTCTTTTTGACACGCGCCAGTTCGGCAACCATCTGATTGATGATCGATGCCAGCAAGGGCACATTGCTCTCTCTCAGGAAAGCATAGCGTTCGCCACGGATCCCGGAGTATTCCAGAATCTTTTTGGTTGCCGCAAGGCCGATCGGGTAGATATCCTCCCGCATGTCTTTCTCGCTGACCTTATACTGGAGATTGAACTCGATCTTGCTGTGGGCACCAACGATTGCCGTGACGCATCCGTTGCCATCGTCCTCGACATTGCCAGTCGAGATCAGAGAGATCTTGCCCTTGCCACGGATAAACCGTTTCAGGGACACCGGAACACTGGAGTCGTTGTCGTTTTCGATAGAAACAGTGTAAGTAACCGTTTCATCCTCCCACGCCTCACAGCAGTCGGCCACGATCATGATGCGCAGATTTTTGTTGCGCTTCTTCATGCTGGTCTTCCCCTCCACATGGAAGGGGAAAAAGCCTCGCTTGATGGAAAGAAACATGCCGCTGTTCTCCAGCAGCTCTGCATACATTTCCTGGTCAATGCCCAGCTTATTCGCCTCGCAGATCTGGCTCATGGGGTCTTCCTGGTTGGTTGCGATGAATTTGATATTCGCCAGTTTGGTTTCAAACCAGCGAGTTTTTTCATCACGTTCGCACAGGAATTGTACAAACGCCTTTTCGTCAGTAAACTGACGCAGAGCGATATCGCTCCACACGGAAGCAGACAGCCGCTGCTCCATAGTAGTGTTTTTCATTTTCGTCATCCTTCCTTGATGCTTTTAAGCATAAAAAAATAGGATGTTTCGTTTGAAACATCCCTTCGGCAGATACAATAAGCTGCATTTCGATTTCCCCGTGAAATTTGACTTATCGTATATTTATATCTTACTAACTTTGCAACACAAAGCAACCAACATTTCCCAAGCCAAAATTTTTAAGCTGAGGGGTTCATGACTTGAATATCATATCTCGGATTCTTCTCTGTCCATTCCAAGAATCTTAAAGGAAAGCATGTGTTTTGCGATAATTTCAGTTTTTTCAATATACGGTTTTTCCCAATACCGCGCATCATAGGAGTTGTTTCGATTATCCCCCATCAGAAAATAGCAGTTATCCGGGACAACAAACGGGCCTGAATCCTCATCTTTAGGGGATTCTGCCAGATATGGCTCATCAATCTTGACGCCGTTGACATAGATTCCGCCATTTTTCTCTTCTACGGTATCTCCAGGCATGCCAATGACTCGTTTGATGAGGATTGCACCCATTTCATCACTCTGAAAGTATACGATATCTCCCCTTTCCGGTGAACTCAGAAGGTACGCCAGTCTATTGCCGAGATTGATGGACGGATAAGGGACAGTCGGATACATTGAACCGGTTGGAATAATTGCCAGAATAAACACGAACCGGAACAGCAAAAAGACAACAACGAACGCTGCAAACATTTCTGTTACCAAGCACGTGAAATCATTAGCAAAAATATCTTTCATTTTCTCTTTCATAAATGCGCTCCTTTACAATAAAAAGAGAGGCCGGGACTTTCGTCCCAGCCTCATCTTTGTTTTACATGATCATATTGTTGGCCATAACGCGCTTGCTGTTATCCATCGGAAGATAACTCAGCGCATGATATGCCATAGCATCTGCGGCATGGTTATCCTGTCGGGACAACCATTTTACCTGAACCTTATCCTTCGCAATCTGACTTGCATCCTCAGGCGTCCAACCAGCTGCAAGCAACCGGTTATAGTTTTTCATAAAGATATCTTCCAGCCGCTTGCGAATGCGTTGTACAACATCAGAAGAATCCGAATCACAATGATTATTGGACTCTCCATTGATGCTCATAACGAGCGGAAGATTGTCGTTCAAGATCGTTACGGTCTTATCCGTAATGTCCTGGGGAAGGTTTCTTAAGGCCATTTCAATGGCCGTAGCCTCTGCCCTTCCATTGCTGGTCACTTGGATGTGGCTCATGATCCAGACCTGAGAGCCGGTATCCTGGTTGATAGAGCAGGAAATTCCTGCATGGCTGTATTGGCGAGGCTTTCCCTCCTTGAAAGAAGCATCAGTATAAATTTTTACGGACGACATATCATTTATCGCCCCCCTTTTCTGTTTTTATTTTTTTGCAATGCAGAAGATAATCATCAATGCCTTTATATCTCGGATCCCATTTGATTGAGCGCATCGGCCATCCTTCTTCTCTTGCGATTTGATACAGAGCCTGAATGGAGTTATAAACACTCTCATTGCTTTCTCGATCCATATCAAACGCATCGATGACCGGGCACCCGATACGCTTCATGTAGCAAATGAAATCACGGAAGGCATCTTTGTTATTTACTCCCGCAATAGATGCAAATTGTTTGCGTTGTCCATTCAGGCAATGCGCAACATGTGCTTTTAAAGCGCCTTCTGTCACATATATTGTATTTCCTGCATTGCGCGGCGTAAAATCAACCACGCCCATGCTCGCACGATTTTTTGCGCTTGCACCGTTATCCTTGCAGCTCGACGAGAACCAAAGATAACGCCGTCTTTTTGCTTCCTTCGGATCGCGCTTAAAATGCGCTAGATATGTATCATCCATCCGAATTTGAAGAGCAAAGATTTGTCCGGCTGCATTAAACGACGGGATAAAAAAACCGCTGCTAGGATAACGAATATGTGCTGCCTTATCGTAATATCCGGGCAACTGGATATGAAACTGTTTATTACTGTCGTAATAAAAACCGGGGACACCATTCAGATTGACCCCGGCCAGGGCGTTCATGAGCGCAGTGATTTCTTGATCAGTGGAGGGAATGCTTCTATACATTCCCATCGCGATATCCTGATCAGTAAGCCCCCGTTTCCGAAGATTTTCTCTGTGCTCCGGTTTCAGCGGCAGCGCCACTAACATCTTCCGATAAGCCAGATCCAAAACTGCATCCGATGCAGCATTGACGTTTTTGACTTCCGGCGTGTTCTGTTTTAGCTGCTGTCTGATTTGATTGTATCGGGTTGTCCCCTTAGGGACGTTTCCAAAGAGGATTCCCCTGATCTGTTCTGCGGCTTCTCCCCTACTTTTGCATTCGGGATGGCACAAACGATACAGATCCAGCATTCCGCCTTGTGGCTGTCCAGGACAACCGGTACAGGAGTGCCAACACTTGAATGTTCCTTTGGATGTGTTGACATAGAAATCGTGTTTTTGAGAGTACGGACATTTTACTCGCTGTTCGTTATGTCCTGCAGACCCTTTTATCTGCAAATCACAAATTCGAACAACTTCCATGATTCCGTACTCGAAATCTCTGTTATCGTTCATACTGGCCTCTCATAATTTTATCTGCCCATATTATTGCATTTGTGGATGAATTCGGCCGCAGCAGCCTTTGTCTCCGCATCCATGAATTTTGTTGTAAACTTCAAGATCTCCTTCAGCGGGTTCCCTCCTTCGGCATTTACGCGCTCGTAGACTTCCTCGAAGGTGAGGCCCTGATACTTGCCGGACTTGATCACAAATCGCTTCTCAGGGGCCTCAGATTTGCTCTCAGAGGCATTCTCGACATCGTCATCGGTCATTTCGTCGATGTCGATTTCGACAGGATCCGAATGAGCAGCTTCAGCCATAGGTTCTGCGGGTTCCTTCTTGGGCATTTCTGCCGCCTGTTCAGTCTGGGAGTGTTCCATGGTTTCCGGCTTCTCGGCCTGTTCAGTCGGGGCATCCTTCACCGTTTCGGTGGCAGCTGCCTCAGACGTATCCAGCGTTTTCTTGCCGGTGCGCTTCTTAGTGCGGCGCTTTTCCTTGGCGGGTTCGGATTCTCCGATGTTGGATTCGCTCCGCTTGCCAGTTTCTGCGGCAGGCTGTTTCTGCTCCGTGGGCTTAGCCACAAACTGTGCTCCCTCGAAGGAGCCGTCCGGCATATCGCTTTCATCCGCAATCTGAATGATTGGCGTGTTCTCATCCGTCACCGCATCATGCGGCACTCCAAATCCCGCATTGGCCAGAGCCGCACGCTTTGCTGCGCGGATTGCATTGGCAACAAAATTGGGATTTTTGTCGTCGTGATAGCCATCCGCATAAGCATCGGTCACGTCACGGCCATCGTAGCGAACAACCGCATGCGCGATAACGTGATCCGGCGTCACCAGATCATACGTTGCTTGTACCGTCCCATCAGGGTGCTTCAGCAGAAACCACTCATGGGATGCACGCAAAGGCAGATATACACGATCTTCCGGCTCACCTTTGGTGTTGAGCTTCCGATAGATCACGAGAAATTCATTCGGATCGAAGCTGCGTACATGGATCAGATCTGTCAAATCGCTTTTCATAATTTTTCCTCCAAAAAAAAATATCACCTCTTAAAATAAAGAGATGATTGTGAGTTGTATTCGATTTCCTATAGTTTTGGTTTTATACTTCTCATTCTATTGACTTTGCAACAAAACGGAAGCACAAAACCCGTCAACCAGTTTTGGCTGCACGGCATTGGGTTTTCCATTTGTCCTTGCGGACAAAAAATTCATTATCCTCGTTGAGATCTAGCTGCAGAAGTTCGCCATCTTTTCCAATGACAAATTTGCGATCATCTGCGTTTGCGATGATCGGTTCTTGCCGCTTCATAAGCGCAGTCCCAACAAAGATGCTCTTTGTATTAACTCTGATAAAAAGGCAGAGCATACTATCCTCATCAAGAATGGCCGCAAATTTCGTGATTGGAGTTAACCTAACCACATCTACAATCTGAGGCTTTGAAATGAATTGGATAATGTATTTCTCTGCATCACGCATACTATGGATATCCTTCATACGCCGTACAAGAGCTGATATGGCGTGTGTTCGTATATCCAGACGGAATAGTTTTTCGCCAATCTGTATATGGCGAGTAACAATATCCATAACGTTCTCCATTCTCCCTAAAGTTGATCGGCTTTTGATCCCCCTTTGCAAAAAAAATACAGTCCTTCTATTAGGGATAGAAGAACTGTTCATGATTTCTATAAAGACAAATCATACAGGGATCCCCTGCATCTTTGATTTATCTTATAGAATAATTT
>ENA-UOJF01000424-UOJF01000424.1-human-gut-metagenome-genome-assembly--contig:-P74-NODE-424-length-39455-cov-19.806193_pt1 | contig 39455 bp, 32 predicted proteins | sample MGYA00242344_ERZ723891 | MGnify/ENA metagenome assembly ERZ723891 | reverse complement strand
AAAAACTTATCTATAGAATGTGTTTCGCACAATTATTTTCAATATATGAAGGTTTAATGATACAAGATTTACTATATCTGATCAGAGCAAAACCTAAAAAAATATTGGACCTAGTAAAACTCAAAGGTAAATCAAATGATGACATTATTTTCCAAAAAGAAAGAGAAGTTATTAATTATTTCCTTCGTTTTCAAGGTTTCTATCCTAAACAAGAATCTATTAAAAAAACAAACCTGGAAGAAATTTTCGGGTTATTTGGCATACAAATCCCGAAAGATCATCAATTGATAGATTTTTACCATAAAAGGAATGACATCGTACATAGAAATGGAGTTGATTTACAAAATAATGAAATATCCATATCTATGAATGATATCACCACTTTACAAGAAATCTTGAATAAACAGTATAAACAGTTTATGCAGTATTTAAATCAAGCCAATAAACAAAGTTTTGATGAATTCTTCACGGCTTCATCTTTTGATGGAAAGGAAAATATAACATTTGAGCAAATATTACAGCATCTAAACATAGAAAAGTGATTTTGTAAACTGGAAGAAAAGCTCAGCGCAATAGCGCAGTTTTCCCGCCGGTGAACGTAAAACAAGCATATAAAATTGAATTTGTTTCACCGAGTATATTTTTGCATATTCGATAAAAAAGCTTATTTTTGTATAAGTCATTTAACCCAAGATTACTAAATCATGGATTTGCCAACACAAAGTACAATAGATTTCGAACAAAATAGTTTCATAACAAACCAAGATAGGTTGTTATCTGAAATAATCAGTGGGATTTTGCCAAAGACGACTGCTGTTGATATGTTGGTCGGTTATTTCTATTTTTCTGGTTACAGTTTATTAGCCAAGAAATTATCTGATAAGAAAATACGGATTCTCGTCGGATTAGATGTTGATACACAGATTACCAAATATATACGTGAAATAGATTCTTACACCCGTACAAACTTATCAAGAGGACAAATCAGAGAAGAATATTTCAGTCAATTCATTAAGCTGTTTAATGATAGTGATCTTTGGGATAGTGACGAAAAATTACAATCATTCAAATTGTTTTATGACAAAATACAAGACGGAACCTTGGAAATTCGAAAAACGGAAGATCCTTGTCACGCAAAAATGTATTTGTTCGCTTATTCTGATTTAGTAAATGAAGCGGGTGAATTACCTGGTTGCGTAATAACGGGTTCCAGTAACTTATCATATGCAGGTTTGGCAGGAAGACTTGAGATAAATTCTCGCTTTAATGACAAACAAACATTCATAGACGGACAAAAAATTTTTGAAGAATTATGGCGAAAATCAGTTGTTCTAGTAGATAGTAACAATTTGGATGATTTCAACTTAGCTATAAAAAAGACCTGGTATGAAAAGCTGTATAGCCCATATTTGATGTATGTACGTGTTCTGAATGAATATTTTACAATTCCTACAGATAAAAATGTGCTGACTCCGTATGATATAACAGAGGGCAAATATGCTAATCTGAAATATCAAACAGATGCTGTACAATTAGCACTCAATGCCATTTCCAATCACAATGGAGCTATTATAGCCGATGTAGTTGGATTAGGGAAAAGTATCATAGCTTCAACCGTAGCCCGTAATATACATTTACGAACGATCATCGTTTCTCCACCTCACTTGTTAAAACAATGGGAAGTTTATAAAGATGACTTTGGCTTTAATGCTACAATTTTCAGTAGCGGACAGATAGAAAGAGCATTAGATCATTATCGGGAAATCAAAAGAGGAAATGAATCTTTTTTGATTATTATCGATGAAGCACACCGCTATCGCAATGAATATACCCGAGATTATGCTTTATTACACAACTTATGTGTCAACAATAAAGTCCTGCTGCTAACTGCTACGCCTTTTAACAACCGGCCAGAAGATATTTATTCTATGCTAAAACTATTCCAAATTCCTGCAAAATCAACCTTGAAAACAGTAGAGAATTTGGGAGCAGCATTTGAAGATCTGATTGCTAAATACAAGCAACTTACCAAAGATCAGCGTGATGGAAAGATTGACGAAAAAGAAGTGAAAGAAGAAGCAGAACGCATAGCAAAGTTAATCCGTTCCATCATCAGCCCTTTAGTTATCAGGCGTTCCAGAATTGACCTACAACAAATACCTCAATATGCTGAGGATTTGAAAAAGCAACAGATCAAACTAACAATTCCCAATGATCCGGTCGAATTAGAATATGATTTAAGTTCGTTGAAAGATTTATATCTAGAAACACTTGATCGCATAGATGGTTCTGTTGACAAAAACGATGGGATTTATCGTTTCAAAGCAGCCCGATATACGCCTATACAATATGTTCCTGATGAGATGAAAGAAAAGTTGGCAAAAGAACTAGAAAAGAAAACCGGAGTAAAATTTGGGCTTCTCGTTGGACGACAGACAAACGTATCTAAATTTATGCGTCGCATGTTAGTTCGTCGGTTTGAAAGTTCGGTAGCTGCTTTTCGCGCATCACTTATATACATGATTCAATCCAGTGAAAATATTCTCCATTGGGTTGAAAAACGCAAGAAAATGCCTATTTACAAAAAAGGCAATCTTCCAGAAATTGAAGATTTGTATTCTATCTCAGACGATAACATGGATAATGTTGAAGAAACATTGGAAAAATATACGGAACAAGGTTTCTTTGAAATAGACATGAAATATATTAGTGATCAGTTCTTGAAAGATGTTGAGGCTGATATAGCATTATTAAAAGCGATTCAGGAAAAATGGTTTGGAAAAAATAAAATCATTCAATCGGATCCCAAATTAGCATCATTCAAAAAGATTCTGACTCAGCAGCTGCACACTGATCCGAAACGAAAATTAATTGTATTTACAGAATTTGCCGACACTGCAAATTATATTGGTAAGCAATTGAAAGAAGAAGGTTTTCCCGTGTTTAAATATACATCTGCAGATGCTTCAATAGAAAACAAAGACCTGATTCGGGCCAATTTTGATGCAGGCTTAAAAGATGATTTACAGAAGGATGAATTCAAAATTTTGGTTGCAACCGACGCTATTTCTGAAGGGTATAATTTGCATCGGGCAGGAACAATTATAAATTATGATATTCCCTTCAATCCAACACGGGTAATCCAGCGTATTGGACGAATCAATCGTATCAATAAGAAAATGTTTGAGGAATTATATATTTACAACTACTTTCCTACTGATATTGGAGAAAACGAAGCGCGGACAAAAGAAATATCTACTTTGAAAATGGCAATGATTCATGCCATTATGGGTGAAGATACAAAAGCGTTGACAAAAGATGAAGAAATACGTTCCTTTTTTAAAGAAAGATACAAAAAAGAGCTGGCTAATAGCGAAGAAGCATCATGGGATAGCCCTTATAAAAAACTATTAGACGAGCTGAAGGGAACAGATATATATAATCAGGCCATGAAGATACCACATCGGGCACGAACAGGACGTAAAGTAAAAAAGACGTATTCCGGAGTATTGATGTTTGGTAAAAAAGGGAATGATTATGTTTTTAAAATAGGGCAAAAAAACTCTATTTCCCAGTTAACGGCAGAACAAGCATTTTCACTTTTTGAAGCACAAGCAGAAGAAAACGCTTATCCTGTATCTGAACAGTTTGATGCAGTTTATCAACTAATAAAAAAACAACTGTTCAGTTCTGACATAAAAATAAAAAACGACAAGGAAAGGTTAAAGGTATATGATAAGATCAAAGTAATTAGTCAATCAAAAACACTTAATGACGATTACTTGAAAGATTTGATGAAGGTAGTAAAAACGGATAATATTTCTGGTTATGAATTGCGATTCATCAATCAACTTACACCTAAAGAATATCTGAAATTACCTCAAACTATTACCCAGGAATATCTTAGCCGATGTATTTGGGCTGACAGTAAAGTAGATGAAGGAGAAGAAACCTTGATCTTAAGTGAGGAAATAGATGGTTTAACAAACGAATAAAACGAAATTAAAATATGGACTTCAGTAAAGCTTATGACCGGAATGAATTTCTCAATTTTTTAAAAAGGGATTTTTTACCAAATGATTTTCAAGTAAAAGAAACATCGCTTGATTTTGAATCCACTTATACGCGCAAAGTGACAAAATTAGGAGAAGTAGAATCATTGGAAGCTATTGTTTTGGAAGTACAACATAGTGGAAAAGAAGATCCACGTGTAGGACTTTCCAAAGAAGCATTTCGTATTCTGGCAGGCGAATGGGCACAACGGGCTTTGGTTATTTTTGTACCACAAGATAATGCAGCTAATTATCGGTTTTCTTTGATTGAAGTCACGCTGGAAGGAGATAAAGAAACGGCAAAAGTTTATCGTAAATATTCTAATCCTCGACGATATTCTTATAAGTTGGGCGTAGGAATCGCATACTATACACCCAACAAATACCTAAATGAAAAAGGTCGTGTGGCAAATCCCGATGATTTGCGTAACCGTTTCTCGGTCGAAGTCCTTACCAAAGAGTTTTATCAGGAATTGAGCGACTGGTATGCATGGGCTGTTAAAATTGTCCGCTTTCCCAATAAACTGAATGATCCCACAGACGATGATAAGTTTAATGCGGAAAATACAATTCGATTAATAACGCGTCTCATTTTTGTTTGGTTTCTAAAACAAAAAAATCTGATACCAAATGAGTTATTTGATGAAGTCTATATACGGGAAAATTTAATTGCCAACTTTAGTCCTGAATACAATCCAAGTTTGTTTTACAATGCAGGTAAAAGTACATTTTATAAGGCAATCCTTCAAAACCTATTTTTTGCCATGCTCAATAGTCCAATTACTGTAAACGGTAATAGATCACTGAGCGAACGTCATTTCTGCAATAAATCAGAGGATGATGGAAATAGTAAGTTAATGCACTATGAATCTCTTTTTTCCAATCCTCTTCATTTTATAGAGTTAGCTAATAAGCAAGTACCTTTTTTGAATGGTGGTTTATTTGATTGTTTAGACGACATAGAAAACGGTAATTATACAGATGGTTTCTCTAATAAACAAGAAGTACAAAAAGCTTTATTTGTTCCCGATTACCTATTCTTTGCCAAAGAACTAATTGTTGATTTATCACATTGGTATGATGATAAGAAAAAAAACAAAGTAAAAGTTAGAGGTTTACTCCATATTTTAAAATGTTATAACTTTACAATTGAAGAAAATACACCTTTTGATCAAGAAGTGTCGCTCGATCCGGAGTTATTGGGTAAGGTTTTTGAAAACCTGTTGGCTTCTTACAATCCTGAAACGCAGACCACGGCCCGCAAGCAGACCGGCTCGTTCTATACGCCTCGTGAGATTGTACAGTACATGGTTGATGAGAGTCTTATAGCGCATCTGAAACGTACGGTTGGCAAGGAACTGGAACCTCAGTATCGCCAACTGATACAATATTCGGATGATGAAGTGGAACTCACTACCGAGCAGCGTAAAAAGATTATACACTCGTTGTACAATTGTAAGATTCTCGATCCTGCCTGCGGTTCGGGTGCTTTTCCTGTGGGCATGTTGCAACAGATGGTGCATATACTTAATCGTATCGATCCAGGTAATACGATGTGGAAAGAAATGATGCGTGCTGTTGCCATTGATAAAACTTCCAAAGCCAATTACACCGCTTCCGATGATGAATGCAATGAGATCAGCAATGATATTGAGCGTAATTTCAATGAAAATATAAACCGTCCAGACTATGCCCGTAAATTATATCTTATTGAAAACTGTATTTATGGTGTAGACATACAGCCAATTGCCATCCAGATCAGTAAATTACGTTTCTTTATTTCATTGGTTGTTGATCAAAGGACCAATACTGATCCTACTGATAACTTTGGTATCCGTCCGCTCCCCAATCTTGAAGCGAAGTTTGTGGCAGCCAATACGCTAATTGGCTTAGACAAGAAAGACTCCACACTGTTTGACACGCCGGAGATTCTTGCCAAAAAGGAGGAGCTGAAGGTTGCCAAGCACAAGATTTTCGGGGCAAAAACCGTGAAAACTAAACAGAAATACAAAGAGGCAGTCAATCACATCCGGCAGGAGATTGCCGAGTTGCTCCGCTCGATGGGCGCCATCGGAGAAAGCGAAGCTGCGGTGCTGGCCTCTTGGGATATGTTCGATCAAAATGCCTCTTCACCCTTCTTCGACCCTGAATGGATGTTTGGAATTAAAGATGGATTTGATATTGTTATTGGGAATCCGCCGTATGGGGCACAATTATCGAAAGCAGATAAAAATATATTTCGACAAATATATCCAGAGACGCGGTTCAAGATTAATACTTATTCGTTGTTTATATTAAAAGCGATGAATTTACTTGGCTATGAGTGTATTGCATCATATATTTTACCGAACACATTGTTAGATAATTTATATGAAGAGGAAGTTAGGCGTAAATTGCTTCAAAAATTTGTCATTGTAGAAGTAAATGATCTTAATGACAAGGTGTTTGACGGAGCTGTAGTTCATGCTATGATTATTTCCTTTGTAAACAGGAGATATAATGATTATAATATTCAAATAAATTCGACGGAGAATCTATATGATGTACCCCAGAAAATACCAGCTTCATATTTTCTACAACAACCTAATGCCATGATTTCAATAAGAACATTTGAATCACATGAATTGATTGACAAATTAAATTCAAAATGTATACCATTAGAAGATGTTTTGGATATTCGTCAAGCTATCAAAACAGGAAATGATAAAAAATATTTGACTTATCGCAAGGAGGCAGAGAATTTTAAACCAATTCTTCGTGGAAAAGATATAAATAGATATTCGATGCAAAATCCACGAATATATGTGAATTATGGAAAACATTTAGCATGCCCACGCAATAATTGGATTTTTGAACAACCTAAGATTCTTATCAGGGAAGCTGGAAAAACTATAACAGCAACTTTTGATGATGAAAATTTTTACATAATGTCATCATTATATAATGCGATATTAAGGAATCCAGATTTTAATCTAAAATATATCTTAGCACTAATTAATTCAAAGGTCTATCAGTTCTTAATGGATAAGCTAACTTTTGAAAAGACGAAGGGGGCTTTCACTAAAGCTAAAATATTTCATTATTATAAGTTACCAGTTAAGAGGCCCGCTAATCAACAAGAGTTTGCAAATCTTGTAGATCTTATTCTTTCTACCAAACAACGTGCACCATCCACAGATACAACTTTAATTGAAAATAAATTAGATTTGATGATATATCATCTATATGAACTTACATACGACGAAGTTTTAATCATCGATCCTCAAACCCCGATCACCCGTGAAGAATATGAGAAAGGAGGACATTTATGTTAGTATCTGAAAGTAACATTGAACTCATCAACCAGCGTTTAGAATATTTATATGATAATTTTAATATCGAACCGTCAACAGATGAAGTTCAAATAGGAGATGAGGATATTTTTATAGGTTTTCCTGATGAGTGGGATAAAGGCAATAGTTGTTATTCTGTTGACGATTTTTTACGATATACTGAGGATTTGGATAATATTCAAGTAATAGATAATCATTCTGTTATTACAGGTAATATAAGGCAGACAATTATTTCTGTAAATGAATACTATTATGACCTTTTGGTCCCGAACTTAGAATTTAACACGGAGAAATATTGTTTGAAAATAGTAAACAATCCTTTTTTAATAGGCCTAATAGCCTCTCGAGATGAAATTTATAATGAGGATTTTGGAGTTTTTCCATGTTCAGATTATAAAGCCGTTGAGATTACTTATAAAGAAAAGGGAAGTTGTGAAGAAAATGATATTGAGTTTATAAAAACATGCTTTTATCATATAGCAAGTAAATATAATGTACCAATATCTATCGGAGAATTTAGGTCATGGAATGATATAACTGATGAAGAAAATGATGATATAATAATTGTTGGTTCCTCAGAGCTTATTCCATATTGCCGGGCTATGGATTATTATATAGAGGGACTTTCTATAGAGAAAGAAGATATAAAATATCTCCATTTATATAAGATTATAGAGTATTTTTCTCCAATTGTTTCTAAAAAGGCTTCATACGAGCAATTAAATAAGAGGTTGGATGCCTTGCAGGTAGTTGAAAGAGATTCTGAATATTTAGAGTCAATATTTAAGTTGACAAAACAGTATGAAGTTTCATTAAAAGATAAAGAATTAGCTAATACTGTTTTAAATGAATGCGTTGACATTGCTTTGCTATTTCAATTCTTGCCAGATAAAATTCAAAAAACAATCTCCAAAAATTGTCATTTTGAAGTGAAAAAGATTACTACTTTAAGTCCTACAACTATCGAAGCAGTAAAAAAAGAAATAGCGGACATCCTATATGCTACCCGTAATAGTATTGTACATGCAAAGTCAAACTATACTTTTACAGGGAAGGAATGTTCAGGAGAAGATTTGGAACAATTGAACAAATTTATGATTAATCTTTGTGAATGTTTATTTGTTTGGAATGGGAGACAAAGTAAGGAATTTCAGTTAAAATAGTATTATGGAAGATTATAGAATGATTATAGCAGGAGTTATAGGTTCAGTTATAACTCTATTAATAACCGCAATAATTGATTATTACAAAGAACGCTATAAGTCCAATATAGAAATGCGGAAAATGGTTTTTCAACGTCAAACTGATGCTGCAGAGAAAGCCATGTCCTGGTTTCAAGAAAGTATAGATTGTTTTAGGATGTTACAAATGGCTTGTAATGAAATAACTGAAAAATATAATCCTATTACAGTTGGAAAATTTATGGGAGCCGAAAAACAAGCTGATAAATTGTATAAGGAAACAAATCTCAGATTAAATCCAATTTATTTGTATTTTAATTTTGTTGAAATAGAAAAGAAATATAATACATATCAGGCTAATATAAAATTAAATCAAACTATAACTGAGATTGGAAAATTAGAACAGGAAGTCTATGAGTTGAAAAGTAAAAAGATTGATGATAATTCTAAAGAAATTGAAATGCGAACAAAAAAAGAATTACTTTTGTTCGTGGATTTATCGAAAAATCTTGATGCCTATATAGGTTCTTTAGTAGATATGCAAATTATGCTTAGAGAACAATATCTGAAATATGTAGATTAGAGCGTTTTTGATAAATGTATTTGTATTATCAATTAATTATACCTTGTACTTGTTCCACCATCCAATCATAACCCAACACCCGAGGCGCAGCAGCGCTGCGCCTCTACTTCGCATAATGAAGAACGCCGGTTTTTGTCTGCTCTAATCGGCCATTTTCCAAAAAAACTTCCCCCTATTTCATCCACATTCATCCACACTGATCCCATTTGATCCCTTTTCGTCCACATTCATCCACACTGATCCACATTGATCCACACGGCGGTTTTCGGGTGTTGTATCTTTGTAGTGTGACAAGAGAGGAAGAGGCGCGGTTGCCGAACCTGTAAAAGACTTGTCCTGATAAAGTTATGGCAATTTCTTATACCTTAGTGCAGAGAAAAGACATGAGTAAGGGCGCGTTGGAAGACGCGAAGTTGTATTATGCCCAGGCAGTGAGCACGCGCCGGGTGGATTTCGATGATTTATGCGATGAGATCGCTGAAACCTGTACGCTGACGTCGGCCGACATCAAGGCCGTGTTAGACCGTGTGATCTGGGGCATGGTAACACACCTGAAGAACAGCGAGATCGTTCAGTTCGGCGATTTGGGTAACTTCCGTATCGCCGTGGGCAGTTCCGGAGCGTCGACACCCGAAGAATTCACTGCGACCATGCTCCGCAAGCCGAAAGTGGTGTTCCACCCGGGCAAACGCTTGCAGGAGATGCGCGATGTCGCCAAGTTCGCCCGCTTCACCGTCGATAAAGACGAGGGCGCAGATGGCGGCGGCGTGTAAGCCCTGCCCTGTAATGATCCGGCTTCCCCGAAGTCTGGCTGTCACATCAGTCGCTTCCGGGAAGCCGGATTTGTTTTTTCCGTTTCGCGGAGAATTTTTGTATATTCATCCGTCTTGTCGTACTTTTGCACCGTTATGCAACAAAATCAGATTATCACTCCGACCATTCATCTGCAAAGGCAACTGGATGCCCTTCAGAAAGAGTACCTGTATGAGAAGGAAATGTATCAGGAACAGACAGAAAAGACCGGCGTCTGGAAGAAGATACAACAGGGACTTTGCTGGTATCCGGTCAGCGTGGGCAGAAGCTATTATAACTCATTGAACCAGCTGGTGGTGGAGATAGGCCGCCGCGAGGAAAAAGAAGTGGAACACAACTTCGAATACGGCCGCCCCGTCTGCTTCTTCAAGACCAACGGAAACGGGAAGCCGTTCTACTTCAACTTCAGTTCGACCATCAGTTATGTGCAAGACGACGTGATGGTGGTCACCCTGCCCTCGCCTTTCGCCCTGACCGAAATTGAGGGAGAAACCGATCTGGGCATCCAGCTTTATTTTGACGAGACGAGCTACAAGGCCATGTTTGCCGCCCTGAAGGAAGTGCTCGCCGCCAAGGGAAACCGGCTGGCCGACCTGCGCGACATCCTGCTGGGAAAGTCGGCTGCCTCGAGGCGCGAGCTTTTCCCGATCCGCTTCCCGTGGCTCAACCCGTCGCAGGAAGCAGCTGTCAATCAGGTACTGGCCGCCAAAGATGTAGCCATCGTACACGGACCTCCGGGAACGGGAAAGACCACCACGCTGGTGGAAGCCGTCTATGAAACCCTGCACCGCGAGAACCAGGTGATGGTATGCGCGCAGAGCAACACGGCCGTCGACTGGATTGCCGAGAAGCTGGTTGACCGCGGCGTCAATGTGCTGCGTATCGGCAATCCGACGCGGGTGAACGACAAGATGCTCTCGTTTACCTACGAACGGCGGTTTGAAGCCCATCCCGACTACAGCGAGCTGTGGAGCATCCGCAAGGCCATCCGCGAGATCCATTCCGGACTCCGGAAGAAAAGCCGGAGCGAACGCGATACCGAGCGCAACCGGCTGTCGCGCCTGAAATACCGCGCCACGGAACTGGAGATGAAGATCGACGCCGAACTGTTTGACGAGGCTCGCGTCATCGCCTGCACCCTGGTGGGCGCCGCCAACCGCCTGCTGACGACACACCACTTCACGACGCTTTTCATCGACGAAGCGGCCCAGGCGCTGGAAGCTGCCTGCTGGATAGCCATCGGGAAAGCCGACCGCGTCGTCCTGGCCGGCGATCACCAGCAGCTGCCGCCCACCATCAAATGCCAGGAAGCGGCGCGCGAAGGACTGGACCAGACGCTGATGCAGACCATTGCCCGCAACAAGCCCGAGACGGTGTCGCTGCTGACGCTGCAATACCGGATGAACGAGACCATCATGCGCTTCCCCTCACGCTGGTTCTACGACAACCGGCTGAAGGCGGCTCCCGAAGTGCGCGACCGCGGCATCCTGGAATGGGATACGCCGATTGTCTGGACCAACACTGCCGGCTGCGAATACCTCGAGCACCAGCAGGAAGAAAGCCTGAGCCGGATCAACAAGCGGGAAGCCGAGCTGCTGATCCTCCAGCTGCAGGTCTACATCGAGAACATCACCAAAGAACGGGTGCTGGAAGAACAGATCGACTTCGGCGTCATCTCGCCCTACAAGGCACAGGTCTATTACCTGCGGAGCCTGATCAAGCGGAATGCTTTCTTCAAACCTTTCCGCAAGCTCATCACGGTGCACACCGTCGACGGCTTCCAAGGACAGGAAAGAGACGTGATCCTGATCAGTCTGGTGCGGGCAAACGAGGCCGGACAGATCGGCTTCCTCCATGACTTGCGGCGCATGAACGTAGCCATCACCCGCGCCCGGATGAAGCTCATCATCATCGGCGACGCTTCTACCCTGTCACATCATCCGTTCTACCGGAAGTTATATCAGTATATACAGGAAAAAGGGAAAGTCATCCAGCTGGGTGACGACACCGAACAAGAAACAGCAGAAACAGAAAACGACGAGATATGAAATATAAACTACTTGTATTGGATCTGGACGGCACACTGACGAACAGCCAGAAGGAAATTACACCTTTCACGAAAGAAGTATTGATCCGCGCCCAGCAGCAGGGCCTGCACATCGCGCTGGCTTCCGGACGGCCCACGTACGGTATCGTCCCGCTGGCCGACGAACTCGAGCTGAAGCAGTACGGCGGATTCATCCTCTCCTTCAACGGAGGGAAAATCATTGATGTCAAGACAGACAAGGTCTTGTTTGAACAGGCGCTGCCGCCCGATGTCATCCCCGTGCTTTACCGCGAATCGCAGCTGGCCGGCGTGTCGATCCTCTCGTACAACGGGCCTTATATCCTGACCGAAACGCCCGACAACCAGTATGTGCAATACGAATCGTTCCTCACCCGGATGAAGGTGCAGGCAACCGATAACTTCGTACGCGACCTGCTGCAGCCGGCCGACAAATGCCTGGCCGTGGGCGAGCCCGAAGCGCTGGTCCCGCTGGAAGAGAAGCTGCGCCGCGAGCTGGCCGACCGCATCAACGTCTACCGCTCCGAGCCATTCTACCTCGAGCTGGTGCCCAAGGGAATCGACAAGGCCAATTCGATCAAGGTACTGCGAAACCGCACACGCACCAAACGCGAGGAAGTCATCGCCATCGGCGACGGCTACAACGACTTGTCGATGATCAAGTACGCCGGACTGGGTGTAGCCATGGGAAATGCCCAGCCGCCGGTCAAAGCCCAGGCCGACCTGGTGCTGCCGCACACCAACGATGAAGACGGCGTGGCACATTTCGTACAAAGCATCCTCGACGCGGGCGAATGACGGGCGAACGAATACGAAACTTCCTGAAATTATCCCAAAAGCGATAGGAATCTTTCGGCAATTTCCCTATATTTGTCAGATAATCCCTAAAAATAAAGGCTATGAAGTACAAATTATTAGTGATCGATGTTGACGGGACACTGTTGAACGATCAGAAACAAATAACACCTCACACCAAGGCTGCCATCCTGAAAGCGCAGCAGATGGGAGTACATGTTGTATTAGCCTCCGGACGTCCGACAGGAGGAATTCTGCCATTAGCCCAAGAACTGGAATTGAACAATTACGGCGGATACGTCATTTCCTACAACGGCGCACAAATCATCGACATGCCGACAGGCAAGGTCTTGTTTGAGAAACGGCTTAATCCGGAACTGATTCCGTATCTCGACAAGAAAGCCAAGAAAAATGACTTTGCCATCTTCACCTATCTGGAAGATTTCCTGATCACCGACAGTATCGACGATCCTTTCGTGCAGCAGGAAGCCAATCTCAACAATATGCACATCCGGCAAGTATCCAACTTCCCGAATGCCATCGACTTCGAACCGTGTAAATGCATCCTGGCGAGCGACAACGAGGAAGAGCTGGTCGGCCTGGAGAATCACTGGAAGAAGAAACTGGCCGGTGCGGCCGACGTGTTCCGCTCGGAAGACTACTTCCTGGAAGTCGTTCCTCCGTCGGTCGACAAGGGAAATGCCATGGCCCTGCTGATGGAAATGCTGAAGATGAGCCGCGAAGAAGTGATTGCCATCGGCGACGGCATTGCCGACGTGCCGATGCTGCAGCTGGCCGGACTGGGCATAGCAATGGGAAATGCCCGCGACTCAGTAAAAGTCTGCGCCACGGCAATGACACTGAGCAATGAACAGGACGGTGTAGCAGTCGCCATCGAAAAGGCGATCCTGGCCACCATTCATCCGACCGAAATACCGCTCGACCAGCTGAATGAACGGGGCAAGCACGCGCTGATGGGAAATCTGGGGATTCAATATACGTATGCGTCGGAAGACCGCGTAGAAGCGACGATGCCTGTCGACGAGCGGACCCGCCAGCCATTCGGCATCCTGCACGGCGGAGCGACACTGGCTCTGGCAGAAACCGTAGCCGGACTGGGTTCGATGCTGATTGTACAGCCCGACGAGATCGTTGTCGGAATGCAGGTCAGCGGAAATCATATTTCGTCGGCACACGAAGGAGATACCGTCAGAGCTGTCGCCACCATATTCCATAAAGGACGTTCATCTCATGTATGGAATGTAGATGTTTACACATCAACAGACCGGCTGGTTTCATCCATCCGTGTTGTAAACAGCATTTTTAAGAAGAAATGATAACAAAAGAGTCTTATTATATCATTGACACACTTATCAGACAAGGCCGGAGTTTCGCCCTGTGGCGTACGCCGGGAAGTGAGACCATCCATTTCCGGATGCAGAGTTACGGAACTCCGGACTTGCTGACTGATTATACTGAATTGAACGGGCGGACAGGCTTTGTCATCGCCCCGTTCCAGATATCCGATAAACATCCCATTGTACTGATCCAGCCGGACTGCATGGATTTGCCGGAAGACATACTGGAGACACCGCAAGACGACATCGAGGTCTTCTCGCAGGAATATCCGGAGATCACGACGTACGAAAAGGAGAAAGAGCATTATCAGGCATGCTTCACGGCTTTCCGGGAACCCTTATTGCGGGGCATTCAGGATAAGCTGGTGCTCTCGAGAGCCAAGACGAGCGCGAAACCGATCAGCTTCTCGCCCGGGAAGGCTTTCTTCCAGGCATGCGACCGCTATATCTATTCGTGCGTCTATCTGTGTTATACTCCGCTGACAGGCATCTGGATGGGCGGAACACCCGAAATCCTGCTGGCCGGCGAAGGCCATCAGTGGCAGACGGTGGCTCTGGCCGGAACGCAGCGGCTGAAGAACGGCAAGCTGCCTCATGCCTGGGACCAGAAGAACTGGCAGGAACAGCAGCTGGTGGCGACCTATATCCGCCGGCAGTTAGGAACGCTGGGAATCGTACCGGATGAGAAAGGGCCTTATTCGGCCCGGGCAGGCGAACTGGCCCACCTGAAGAGCGACTTCCGCTTTACGCTGCCCGACAATCGCCACCTGGGAGATCTGATCAACCTCCTTCACCCGACACCGGCCGTGTGCGGACTGCCCAAAGAAGAGGCTTATCAGTTTATCCTTGGGCATGAAGGCTATGACCGCAGTTATTATTCCGGCTTCGTGGGCTGGCTCGCTCCCGCCGGACGCACAGACCTGTACGTCAATCTGCGGTGCATGCACATTCATGCCGATACTTATACCTTGTTTGCGGGCGGCGGCCTGTTGGCCTCTTCCCGACTGGAAGATGAGTGGAATGAGACAGAAGATAAGATGAAAACGATGAGAAATATTTTAGAATAACGATATATTTATGTACGCTGATAAAAAGAACATTCTCCAGCTTGTGGCGCTGCTGAAAGCCCATGAAATCAGAAATATAGTTTTATGCCCGGGAAGCCGGAACACACCGATTACACATACGATAGCCAATCATCCGTTCTTTTCCTGCCATGCCGTCACCGACGAACGAAGCGCCGGATTCTTTGCCTTGGGCCTGGCTCTTTGTACCGGAAAGCCGGCTGCCGTGTGCTGCACGTCGGGAACAGCCCTGCTGAATCTGCATCCGGCCGTGGCAGAAGCCTATTATCAGCAAATCCCGCTCGTGGTGATCTCGGCCGACCGCCCCGGCGCCTGGATCGGACAGATGGACGGACAGACGCTGCCGCAGCCCAATGTATTCGGTTCCCTGTCTAAATACTCGGTCAATCTGCCCGAAGTACAGACGGAAGAAGACGAGTGGTATTGCAACCGCCTTGTCAACGAGGCCTTGCTCGAGCTGAATCACCACGGAAAAGGTCCGGTGCACATCAATGTCCCGATCTCAGAACCGCTCTTCCGCTTCACCACAGAAGAGCTGCCGGAAGTGCGGGTCATCACCCGCTATCAGGGACTGAACATCTATGACCGGCAGTACAACGACCTGATTGCCCGCCTCAATGCGTATCCCAAACGCATGATGCTGGTCGGACAGATGAATCTGATCTATCTCTTCGAGCGGAAGATATGCAAGCTGCTCTACAAGCATTTTGCCTGGCTGACCGAGCACACGGGAAATCAGACGATACCGGGCATTCCGGTCAAGAACTTCGACGCTATCCTCTATTCACTGCCCGAAGAAGAACAGGTCAAGCTGGTGCCCGACCTGCTGATCACCTATGGCGGACACATCGTCTCGAAGCGGATGAAACAGCTGCTCCGGAAACATCCGCCCAAAGAACACTGGCATGTGGCAGCCGACGGCAAAGTGACCGACACCTTCGGTTCGCTGACGACAGTCATCGAAATGGACCCGTTTGAGTTCCTCGAGAAAATCGCCTATCTGATCGACAACAAGAGCAGTGAATACCCGAAACAGTGGGAATTCCAGTCCAAGAAAATACAGCAGCCCGACTTTGCCTTCTCGGAAATGGCGGCGATCGGGAAAGTGCTTCAGGCCATTCCCAAAGAGGCCGTGCTGCATCTGGCCAACAGCTCGACGGTGCGGTATGCGCAGCTGTTCAAGATTCCCGACACCGTGGAAGTGTGCTGCAACCGCGGAACCAGCGGCATAGAAGGCTCGTTATCGACGGCTCTGGGCTATGCCTGGATTTCCGACAAACTCAACTTCGTCCTGATTGGCGACCTGAGTTTCTTCTACGACATGAACGCGCTGTGGAGCAATCACCTGCGCGGCAACTTGCGTATCATGCTGCTCAATAACGGAGGCGGAGAAATCTTCCAGGCGCTGCCCGGACTGAAGATGGAGAACCGGACGCACCGCTTCGTGACAGCCACGCATTCGACACATGCCGAAGGCTGGGCCAAAGAGCGGGGCTTCGACTACCAGGCCGTGCATTCGATGGAAGAACTCGAACAGGCACTGCCCGCCTTCATGCAGGCCGAACAGCAGATTCATCCGCAGTTCATCGAAGTCTTCACCGACAGAGCCGAAGATGTCCGCCTGCTGAAAGACTATTATCATTCACTTAAATAAGGAGAAACAACCGTATGTATCGGATTCAGGTCTTGCCCAAGACACTACATTTCAAGCAGCCCGCCGGAACGTCGCGGGGAATTTACACCATCCGGAAGGTCTGGTACGTCGTCCTTTCCTCCGACGAACAGCCGGAGCGGAAAGGCTGGGGCGAATGCGCACCGCTGCCGCAGTTGAGCTGCGACGACCGGCCCGACTATGAAGACATCCTCAAGTCGGCCTGCCGCGATGTGGAAGCCAGCGGACGCATAGACAAAGAAGCCTTGCGCCCTTATCCATCCATCCTGTTCGGCCTCGAAACAGCCTTGCGCCACTATGAACAGCAGTCGGTGGCTTTGTGGGACACGCCTTTCTCCAGAGGCGAAGCCGGCATTCCCATCAACGGATTAATCTGGATGGGCAACTATGAGCGGATGCTCGAACAGATACGGGTCAAGATGGAGACCGGCTTCCGCTGCATCAAGCTCAAGATCGGAGCGATCCATTTCGAGGAAGAACTCGACTTGCTGGCCTTTATCCGGAAACATTTCTCGGCCAAGGAAGTGGAGCTGCGCGTCGATGCCAACGGTGCTTTCCAGCCCGACACAGCCCTGGAGAAGCTGAAGCGGCTGGCAGAACTCGATCTTCACTCCATCGAACAGCCCATCCGCGCCGGACAATGGGAAGAAATGGCCCGGCTCTGTGCCGTCACGCCGCTGCCGATTGCCCTCGATGAAGAACTGATCGGCATCAACACGCCCGAACGGAAACGGGAACTTCTCGACACCATCCGTCCGCAATACATCATCCTGAAGCCTTCGCTGCACGGAGCGATGTGCGGTTCGGAAGAATGGATTCGGGAAGCCGGGAAACGGCAGATCAACTGGTGGATTACTTCGGCCCTCGAGTCGAACATCGGACTGAATGCCATCGCACAGTGGTGCGCCACGTTCCGGAATCCGCTGCCGCAAGGACTGGGCACAGGCGCTTTATTTACAGATAATATCGAGATGCCGCTCGAGATCCGGAAAGACTGTCTCTGGTTCAAGCCGGAAGGAAAAGACTTACTCATCGGGGAATAACATCGCCCGCAGGCGGGCAACGGCTTTCTGCAGCTGAGCATCCACCGTATGAACGCTGATATTCAGGGCAGCCGCCACTTCTGCATACGACTGCCTGTCTTCACGGATGCGGATAAAGACTTCGCGGCACCGTGGTGGCAGGCGGTCGAGCGCTTTCACATAGCGGGCAAACAGCTCCTCGCCTATCATGATTTCTTCCGGCGAGTCATCCGCATCCGGCAGGATGTCGGCAGTCAGGTCGGTTTTCTCGGGCTGTCTGTTTTCCTGTTCCAGGCGCGCCAGGGCGGCATTGCGCACGGTGATGAAGAAATAATCTTCCAGATTGGCAATCTCCTGCAATGACCCGCGCCGCTGCCAGATACGGAAGAACACATCCAGCACGACTTCCTGCGCGGCTTCATCGGCATGCAGATAATACCAGGCGATCCGGTAGAAACGGTCATAACAAAGATCATAGAACTTCTTCAATGCCAGCTGGGAATCATCGTCCCGCATCTGCCGCAAATATTTCCTCACCTCCTGCTCTGTCATATCCGTTCTTCTTTACTGCGGATGCAAAAGTAGCATAAAAAACAGAAAGAAGAACAATCACCCCACAAAAGAAGCCCGGAAAGCGGAGAACACTGACTGGTGTCATCCGGCTTCCGGGCTTCAGGCTATCGGTGATAAACTTCTATTTACAAGGTTCCCTGTTTCAGCTGCTCGACAAAGCTGTCGATCCGGTGCAGCTCTTTCGGGATGTCGATGCTTTGCGGGCAATGCGGATTACACTGGGCGCAACCGATGCAGTGACTTGCCTGGCGGAGTTTCGGCACGCTCCGGTCATAGCCCACCAGATAAGCGCGGCGCGCTTCCTTGTAATTCTCGTCCTGCTGCGTCTTCGGCAGATTTCCTTCGTTCACACATTTATTATAATGCAGCAAGATGCCCGGAATATCAATGCCGTACGGACAAGGCATACAGTACTTGCAGTCGTTGCACGGCACCGTCGGATACTTCAGCATCAGCTGGGCTGTCTCTTCCAGGAAGTCTTTTTCCTCGTCAGAGAGCGGAACCAGCGGAGAATAAGTGCGGATATTATCCTGCAAGTGCTCCATATACGTCATGCCGCTCAAGACGGTGATTACTTTCTCCGGTGAGCCGGCAAAGCGGAAAGCCCACGAAGCCACACTGCTCTCGGGCGTGCGTTCTTTCAGGCGCAGCATGATATGTTCGGGAACATTCGACAGACGTCCGCCCAACAGCGGCTCCATGATGATGGCCGGGATGTTCCGTTTCTCCAGTTCGCTATACAGGTATTCGGCATTCACATTATTGCCCGAAGCATGACGCCAGTCCACATAATTCAGCTGGATCTGGACAAAGTCCCAATGCGCATGTTCGTGCATGGCCAGCACTTCGTCGAAGACTTCCACCGTTCCGTGGAAAGAGAAACCCAGGTTGCGGATCCGGCCGGCTTCACGTTCCTTGATCAGATAATCGAGCATGCCGTTCTCGATATAGCGGGCACGGAAGGTTTCGATACCACCGTTTCCGATAGAGTGCAGCAGATAATAGTCGATATAATCGGTCTGCAGATTCTCGAACGACTGCTTGTACATGGCAATGGAGTTCTCGCGCGTCCAGTTCTGGAAGTTCGACAGCTTCGTAGCGATGAAGAGCTTCTCACGCGGATGGCGCTTCAGGGCAATACCAGTCGACTTCTCCGACCAGCCTTGCACATATACAGGTGACGTATCGAAGTAATTGACTCCATGTTCGATGGCATAGTCAACCAGGCGGTTGACAGCATCCTGATCAATGATGTTTCCTCCTTTTTCGGGAGCCGGAATCGTCGGCCAGCGCATGCAGCCATATCCTAACAAGGAGATTTTCTCACCTTTCGGATTGGTCCGGTACGTCATCTTGTCGGTCGGCACTTCGCCCAGCGGACCGCTGGCGGCTCCATTTGCCTTATCCGACGAACAGCCTGTCAGCAACGGAGCTGCCGTGGCTGTACTGATTCCTACAATCTTCAGGAAATCCCGACGATTGATGTTATGTTTGTCTTGTAATTCCATATCCAATCTCTGTTTATACGTTATACTTCGCGGTGGCGTTCATGTCCTTCTACATAGATGGCACTGTATGGACGTGCCGGACACAGGTTCTCGCAGGCACCGCAACCGATACATTTCTCTTCGTTGACGATCGGCTTCTTGACGGAGTTCGGGTCGTTCTTGTCGACAGGGATCATCTTGATCGCCTGGGTCGGACAATGGCGCTCGCAGTTGCCGCACTCAACACCGTCGGTCACCGGAATACAATTCTTATGGATCGTAACGGCATGACCGATCTGGATGGCCGACTTATCCGCCCGTGTGATCAGCTTGATGGCGCCGGTCGGGCAGACTTCAGAGCACTTCACACATTCCGGACGGCAATAACCGCGCTCGTACGACATTTCCGGCTGCATGAGGTTCTCGAGCTTGGTGGAAGGACGAAGCACCTCGTTCGGACAAGCCGAGACGCAAAGCTGGCAGGCCGTACAATGCTGGTAGAAGTTGCTGATACCCAGTGAACCCGGAGGCGTCAGCGGAGTAAGGCGTTCGGGAGCGAGTTTCGGCTCGATATCAGCCAGACCACCATCTACTTTCTGTTCCACCTTATTCTTGTCGGTCGGCAGATCAGCTCGTGTATCCTTCCGTTTGTTCGGGTTCTTCTGATACTGACGGAGCGTTTGCTGCTGCTTTTCCTGCGCATGCAGGGCAGCCGTAGTCGCTACAATGCCCACAGCCGAGAAGAAACTGCGGCGTGACGTGTCGGTCGCCGTCTTGCCGGCTTCCTTCTTTCCATAAGCATACTGATAATGCAGCGCGCCGTGCTTACAGTTGTCGAGACAATCCATGCAGGCCACACAACGGCTGTAATCAATCGTATGTTCCGGGATGTTGATGCACGCTGCCTTGCACTTGCGGGCACACAGGTTGCAGTTCTTGCATTTGTCGGCATCGATCACCGGACGGAACAGCGAGAAGCGGGCCACAAAGCCCAGCAAAGTTCCCACCGGACAAATCGTATTGCAGTATGTACGTCCGTTCCGCCAGGCCAGGACAGCCACAACAACGAACGTCAGAACGGCAACAGCCAGCGTCGACAGGCTCTTCACCCAAACATCTACCGAATAAAAGGCATAACTGTCGGCCCGCTCAGCCAGGTGAGCCAACAGGTTGTTTCCCCACAAGTAGATCGGAGAAAACAGGTTGTTGGCAATACGGCCATAAGCGCTGTAAGGCGCCAGCAAAGCCACGGCCGCATGAACGCCGGCCACCAGCAACACCACAAACAGAACAAAAACACCATAACGCAGCCAGCTCACAGCCGGTGAATACGTGAAGCGCATCTTCTTTTTCTTGCGCTTCCCGCTTATCCACGAAATGATATCCTGAAAAACGCCCAATGGGCAGATAACCGAGCAGTACACACGTCCTAAAACGAGTGTAAGCAGCAACAAGGCGATTACTACGCCTACATTCAGCGCCAACAACGACGGCAGGAACTGGATTTTAGCCAGCCAGCCGAACCACGCGTGAATGGTTCCCGTAAAATCGAGGAACAACAGCGTGATCAGCGCAAAACAGACAATCGCTAATGTCAATCGAATCTTTCGTAGCATATAAAATTAGATATAAATATTAGAAATTCGCTTTTATATAGTCATCCTATACAAAGGAATAAAAAAACAAGGACAATTTATACACTTTTTCTGTTAAAACGACATAAACCCGCAGCGGAATGATCAGGAAAAGCATTTTATGCAGCCAAAACGAAAAAGAACAGGTCAGACAGCCTTTCCGGCCTGTCTGCCTGCTCTTCCTGCTTATTCAGTCATGTTCTGATTTATTTCTTCAGCCACTTGTCGAGCCATTCAAAGAAGGTGCGTTGCCACAGCACGCCGTTCTGCGGCTGCAATACCCAGTGATTTTCGTCCGGATAAATCAATAATTCAGCCGGAATGCCGCGCAAGACAGCCGCGTTGAAAGCTGCCATTCCCTGATTGGCCAGGATGCGGTAGTCTTTCTCTCCGTGGATACAAAGAATCGGTGTATCCCACTGATCGACGAACTTATGCGGCGAGTTGGCAAAGGTGCGCTGTGCCGTCGCATTCTGCTTGTCCCAGTAAGCGCCGCCCATATCCCAGTTGGCGAACCACATTTCTTCGGTCTCCAGATATTGCATTTCCATGTTGAAGATACCGTCGTGCGCGATGAAAGCCTTGAAGCGCTTGTTGTGATGACCGGCAATCCAATAGACCGAGAAGCCGCCGAAGCTGGCGCCTACGCAGCCCAGGTGATCTTTGTCGACAAACGGCTCTTTAGCGAATTCGTCGATGGCCGTGAAGTAATCCTTCATGCACTGTCCACCGTAATCACCACTGATCTCTTCGTTCCATTCCTTACCGAAGCCCGGCAGACCGCGGCGATTCGGAGCGACAATGATATAATCGTGGGCAGCCATGATCTGGAAGTTCCAGCGATATGACCAGAACTGGCTCACCGGACTTTGCGGACCGCCTTCGCAATATAATAAGGTAGGATATTTTTTGTTCGGATCAAAATGAGGCGGATAGATAATCCACGTCAGCATGTCCTTGCCGTCGGTCGTCTTCATCCAGCGAGCTTCCACCTTGCCCATTTCCAGCTGGTCGTAGATAAACTTGTTCTCGAAGGTGAGCTGGGTGGCTTCGCCCGATGCCGGTGAGACGGAGAAGATTTCATCCGCAGCGCTCATCGAATGGCGCAGGGCAATCAGCTTGTCGCCCATCAGGGCAACACCCGAATAATCGTTCATGCCTTCTGTGATCTGACGTATCGAACAAGCCGTAGCATCAGCACCATAAATCTGGATTTCGCCATGCCATACACCGGTGAAGTACAAGGTATTCGAATCAGAGCCCCAGCAGAATTCGCTCACGCTCGAATCGAAGTCCTTGCTCACAAAGCGCTTCTCGCCTGTCTGCAGGTCCATCACCATCAGGCGGTTCTGATCTGATTCATAGCCGTCGCGCTCCATGCTCAACCAGGCAATCTGCTTGCCGTCGGGCGAATACTGCGGATTCGTATCATATCCCATGATGCCTTCGCTGATGTTGGTCGTCTGCTTCGTATTGAGGTCATATACATAAATATCCGAGTTGGTAGAAAGGGCATACTCTTTTCCCACCTTCTTGCGGCTCGTATAAGCCACCTTGTCTGACGACGGGCTCCAGGCCAGCTGCTCCATGCCGCCGAAAGGCTTCATCGGAGATTCGTAGGGTTCGCCTTCCATGATATCGACCGGATTCGAAACCGTGTCGCCATCGAAATCGGCCACAAACGGATGCGGAGCCGTCGTCACCCATTCATCCCAGTGCTTGTACATCAGGTCCGTCACAATGATTCCGGTCGTCTTGTCGAGGTCCGGATATTTATCCTGCGTGCTCGGGACAGTCTTCACCTGCGAGATAAACAGCACCTTCTTTTCATCCGGCGAAAAAGCGAATCCTTCGATATTTCCGTCGTAGTTCGAGATTTGCTTGCGGTCGGACCCGTCTGGATTCATCACCCACAACTGGCTGGAACCACTTTCCGACGACAGGAAAGCGATCTTCGATCCGCCTTTGATCCATTTGGCTTCATTTTCCGAGAACGGGGTGCGTGTGATCTGCTGGTTTTCCGAACCATCGGCATTCATCACGAAGATTTCCCGATTACTCTTGTTCTCCGGTACGCTGTAATAAGCCACCGAATACACCACCTTCCGGGCATCGGGCGATACTTGCACACCGCCAATACGGCCCATGGCCCAGAGCGCTTCCGGAGTCATCCGCCCGTCTTCGATCTTAATGTCAGAACGACCAATCACAGGCTTCGTTTCCACCGGGTCAGTTTTTGCGTCTTTTACCTCCGACGACTGGCAAGAACCCAATAAAATAGAGGTAGCCATCATCATTGTACTTAATGTTTTGTTCATTCTTTTATAATAAATTATTTTTACATGCGAAAGTACTAAATAAATTTATATCTTTGCGCAATCAGAACACGAAGAACAAATAATTTAAAACATAAAAAGACATGAATAAAATTGTGTTATTTGCTGCAACAGCTTGTTTTTTACTGACTTTCGGATCATGTAAACCGAAACAGAGTGCATACAAGGCAGCATATGAGCAGGCTAAAGAAAAAGAAACAACTGCTCCTGTAACGGATGATGAAGATACTTATGATGAAGAAGAGGTAGCGCCGGTTTCTAAACCACGGACCAGCAATGTTTCTACTCGTTCGGAACGTATCAATGCGGCCGAAGGAGAAGATGCCAGCCGTCTGAAACGGTATAGCGTAGTGATCGGCAGCTTCAAGAATAAAACAAATGCTTACTCACTGAAGGAACGCATGCAGAACGAAGGTTATCATGCTGTTCTGGGTGAAAATGAACAAGGTATGTTGCGTGTGATCGTATCCAGCTTCGACGATAAGGCCGATGCTGCTGCCAGCCGCGACGCCATCAAAGCTAAATATGCTCCTAACTTCCAGGATGCCTGGTTGCTGGAAAGAGCTTATTAATCTCGGGTAAATTCATAATTTATCTTCTCCATATAGCCGGACAGTCCTTGTTTTTACAAGGGTTGTCTGGCTTTCTTTATGTATGCGAGACTGACCGAATGTCAAGGAAACGGATCTGAAACAGACACTTTGCCCCCAATTTTCCTTTCCTGCTGACAAGCCCATGGAGGAAAAGAGGCTTTATTTTTGCTCAAAGGCGAGGTTTTCAGGCCGATTTCGGGTATTTTCCGCCTCATTTATGCCTATTTTCCGGGAAAAATCCCCTTACTTTTCCTGCAAAAGCCCGGATGTTTTGAAGAAAAGGTAAGGCATTTTCAGGAAAAGACGCCGGCTTTGGGCCTTTTCGAGCCTGAAATCACCCCAATCAGTGGCAAAATCCTTCTATTTAACACTTTTTGTGATTATAAATACCATTCGATTTTGGAGGCTTAAAGTCTGCATAAAGCCATATATCCCAATATTTTAGCGAAGATTTACATAACATTTAACCCCTTCCAGAATCGATTATTTTCCGGTCGGCAGTACTGAGCTCCGAAATAGACGATTCTGGAAGGGGTTAATCTGACATTTTGCTATTTTGACAAGCTGACACACTGGCCAGTCTGCTGCATCAGCCGAACAAATCCAGCGTCAGCTGTTCCTGTTCTGCCTGCATCTTGCGCAGGTGCTTCTTGCCCTGCGGCGTGATGATCTCCATCTTATCGACACGCGTGCGGACCACGGTGCGGACGACATAGCAGGTATTGACTACTTCGCCCAGTTCGGAGAGGCGTCTCGAGATTTCCAATACACAGTCGATGCACATGCCGCTGGCAAAAGCGATCTTGTCGTCGATCATCTGCCGCTTGAAATCTTCGTCCTGCATATAGAAATCGATGGTGATTCCACCTTTATTATAAATACCTTTCCAACGATAGCGGGCATCGCTCAAGACAGGCGAGATGATTTCGATCGTCGCTTTCTGGTCGACCATCGGAGGCAGATCGTCGGTGCGCAGGATATAATAGTCGAACTGGTCGCGCTTCACCTCGAGCGAGCCCGAGCGGAGGCGATTGTTCTCGTTCAGTTCACGAATCACGATCTTGGAAATCTTCGGGAAACCTTTGATGGCCTCGAAAAAGTTCGACTTGTATTTACAGAAGCGCGGCGAAGTACTCAGCAGTTCCACCAGCCGGTGCGGCACACCCTGCGCCTTCAGCTTCAGGTCTTTGCGGAACAGGGCCGTCTCGCGCTGGAGCAGGACTTCATCGTCGGCCGAGCGTTCGCCCAGCGGCTGCCCGCCCACCGAAAGGGTTTTCCGCACCAGCACCTGCATCATCAGATTCAGGATCACCGAGATGCAGCGTGAGTTTTCGCCCGCCACGGCCCAAATCTCGCGGTAATTGTCGGCTGCTATGGCTGCCGGCTCGTTATAAATCATCAGACGGACATCCAGCATGTCGGCCAGCGCACGGATCATGGTCAGGATTTCCTTCTCACAGCGGTTTCGGATCACCGCATCCATATAATTCGACTTCTCGTTGAAGACGTAGCGCAATTCCAGTTTGTTCAAGAATTTCATACCTGTGTTTTTCTGCATTCGCTCATCCTTATTTATTCTCTTTCGGCTTCCGGTCGAAGAACGGATTCTTCGAAGAGGCACTTACCGGAATCGCCATCACGCATTTGCTTTCCTCGCCCAGATAATGTAAATGCTGGGCAGCCAGGCCGGCGCTGAACATCACCCGCGTATCCACACGCAGATCGGCCGCCGTCGCACAAGCCGAACCGATGGCAATGCCCAGGTCGATGGCATTGATCGCGCACGGAACAGCTTCGGGCTTTTCAGCACAGGTGGCAAAACCACAATGTGCGCAGTTCAGTCCCTGCACCTGTTGCCGCGTGCCGAGCAGCAAAATGGCTTCGGCGCTCTTGATGTTCTCGGCATCGCGCAGGAAGAACTTCATGCCCGTCTCACCGGCAATGCGGATCATCTCGGCCGAGAGGCGCTCGATGTCTTCGTCGGTTGCCATGCCTACTTCTACAATGTCAATACCTTTCCCTTTCGGAGCCGTGCGAGCTGCCACCATCATCCGATGTGCGGCTTCCAACACGAGCTGATGTCTTATATTTCTTTCATTTACTACCATACAATAACTCCTTTCCTTCAAAACAGATCCGCCATCACCGCCCGGACAGGCCGTATGAATAACGAATTAATTCTTCAAAGATAATAGATTTTATGCAGACTGCCTTACTTTTCGCGGGATATTTCACGACATCGGAAACAGAGAAAAAAATAGCGGCCGAAAGTGCATTTTCGATTCCAAAAAGTATCCACAATCGAAAATGTTTATGTAAGTTTGCATAGTATAAAAGACAGAATATACACAAATCTATGAAAAGTAAAAGTTTAGTATCAATCGATCAATGTTCTAAAGAGGACATTCTTCGTATTCTGGACAACGCAGCCAAGTTTGAAGAAAATCCGAACCGGCGTCTGCTGGAAGGAAAAGTCGCAGCCACTTTGTTCTTCGAACCTTCTACGCGTACCCGATTGAGTTTCGAAACAGCTGTCAATCGCCTGGGCGGACGTGTTATCGGTTTTCAAGACGCTTCAACAACCAGTTCATCTAAAGGAGAGACATTAAAAGACACCATTCTGATGGTCAGCAACTATGCCGATCTGATCATTATGCGTCATTATCTGGAAGGTGCAGCCCGCTATGCTTCGGAAGTGACACAGGTGCCTATTATCAACGCCGGTGACGGAGCCAATCAGCACCCGTCACAAACCATGCTCGACCTGTATTCTATCCGCAAGACACAGGGTAAGCTGGAAGACCTGACCATCACGATGGTGGGCGACCTAAAATATGGCCGCACGGTTCATTCGCTGATTGTCGGCATGTCGCACTTCAACCCGACTTTCCACTTCGTCGCTCCTGACGAATTGCGTATGCCGGACGAACAGAAGAACTTCTGCGACAAGCACGGACTGAAATACTATGAGCATACTGACTTCACCGAAGATATCATCAACCAGACAGATATTCTGTATATGACCCGCGTACAGCGCGAACGCTTTACAGACCTCGAAGAGTATGAACGAGTAAAGAATGTGTATATTCTAAAGAATGCCATGCTGGCCAACAGCAAAGACAATTTGCGTATCCTGCATCCGCTGCCCCGTGTGAATGAAATTGCCTATGATGTAGACGATAATCCGAAAGCCTATTACATCCAGCAGGCACGCAACGGTCTGTTCGCACGTCAGGCTATTATTTGTGAAGTATTGGGTATTTCAATCGATTAAACAAGAAAATCATTATGTCAGCAGCTAAAAATAACAAAGAATTGCAGGTGGCCGCTATCGAAAACGGTACAGTCATTGATCATATTCCTTCCAACCAGCTATTCAAGGTGGCTTCTTTGCTGGAACTCGACAAGATGGAAGGTAACACCATTACGATTGCCAACAATCTTCCGAGCAAGAAATGCGGTTTCAAAGGAATGATCAAAATATCGGATAAGTTTTTCGACGACGATGAGATCAGCCGTATCGCGCTTGTGGCTCCGAATGTGATTCTGAATATCATCCGCAATTATGAAGTGGTTGAAAAGAAACGGGTGGCTCTGCCCGACGAAATCATCGGACTGGTGAAATGCAACAACCCGAAATGTATCACCAACAACGAGCCGATGCCGACTCGCTTCGAAGTGATCGACAAGGAAGCAGGCACCATCAAATGTCATTATTGCGAACGCAAGATCAACAAAGACGACATCATTATCAAATAAGTTATTACCGTATGAGCATACAGGCCCGAAGCAATGCGCAAGCAACAGCGAAGGCCTGTATGTCTTTTTAGTGTTTTCTCTCATAATTCATTCCATCGTATGAAACAGTCTTGGAAACCGGGAACCATGATTTATCCGCTTCCGGCCGTCATGATCAGTTGCGGAAGCTGTCCCGAAGAATACAATATCATCACCGTCGCGTGGGTGGGAACCATCTGCACCAATCCGCCGATGTGTTATATTTCCGTCCGGCCCGAGCGTTACTCCTACCCAATTCTCAAGAAGAACATGGAGTTTGTCATCAACCTGACCACCAAAGACCTGGCTTATGCCACCGACTGGTGCGGAGTCAATTCGGGAAAAGACCATCATAAGTTCGAGGAGATGAAGCTGACACCCGGAAAAGCCAGTCTGGTAAAAGCACCGGTCATCGAAGAATCGCCGCTCTGCATTGAATGCCGGGTGAAAGAAATCATCGCATTGGGCAGTCATGACATGTTCATCGCCGATGTAGTCAATGTCCTGGCCGACGACCGGTATCTGAATCCGGAAACAGGCGCCTTCGACATGCAGAAAGCCAATCTGATGGCCTACTCTCACGGGAAATATTATGAATTGGGTGAGATGATCGGCAAATTCGGCTGGTCGGTACAAAAGAAGAAATAAAGATGAAAATCAGGCAATGGATCATAGGAAGCTGTCTGGCGCTTGTCTCTCTGGCCGCGCCGGCACAAAGTATCATGGAAGTGTATGACAAGCCCTGCAGTTTCAGTGTGCGCGTCGGGTTCAATTCCTCCTTTCCGGTGATCCATTCGTTCATGCTCGACGATCAGGCCATTGATCATTTCCGCCTGCATTACAAAGTCGGCTACATGGCTTCGGTTTTGTGCAGCATCAACATGAACCGTTTCTTTATCCAGCCGGCCGTCAACTGGGAACGGAGCAGCTCGGAAATCCAGTTTGCCTGGCCGCAGACGGAAGAGATTTATCCTTCGGGAAGCATCTCTGTGTACGATCATAAGATTGATGCTGAATACAATTCGATAGCGGTGCCGGTATTAGTGGGTTATCATCTGGTGAAAGAAGGTCCTTACGGGTTGAACTTCAAGCTCGGTCCGAAAGGAGTCTATCATTACAAGAAGCAACAGTCCGGCTCCGGTCCGCAGGCTATTATCACCCATCAGGATGACAATATCAACTATGCTGTCGATCTGGTAACGGCCGTTGGTGTTACTATCGGCCGTCTGTTCCTCGACTTCTCCTACGAATTCGAACTGCACAAGACGCAATCTACTTATACTTACCAAAGCCTGACACAGGATCAGGCAGGCATTCTTTCCATCCAGCAACGGCGGAATGCCCTGAGCTTCTCGTTGGGCATTATCTTCTGACCGCTTTCCTAGAGAGGTTTATTTCCCGCACAAGCCACGGAATGTACAATAGGCACATGCCTTTCCAGTCTCCGTCTGGGTAAAAGGAAGATCCGGATTAAAGATTTCTTCCAGGCAACGCCGCAGTCCGTCTTCAAAGTCAGAGGCAAATTCCTCAAATGAATCTACCTTTTCACCCTTTCCATGAACCTTGTACTGCACCACCGGATCAAATGTGCCCTGAAACAACGTCCGCAGGAAATAGATAGCCGGCTGAATCGGCATTCCGTTATAAACAGGCAACTGACGGTACATCCAGGCATACAGGAAAACCTGCATGACAGCCTTCGGGCGGTCTTTAGCTTCCTTGTCGAACAAGCCGTCGACCGAGTCGAAGACCAGCTTTCCGTTACCGGTCTTGTAATCCACGATACGCAACACGCGGTCCAACACATCCACCCGGTCGATGAATCCTTTCAGCTGGACAACTTTCCCGTCGCCCAACGCCAGATTTGCCCGCACCTGTTTCTCCGATTCCACATACTGGAAAGGCGTATAATGCGCATCCTGCTCCAAGATCTTCTCGACATACTTGCGGATCATCTCGCCCGTCAGGAAATTCTTCCCTTCCAGCGGACGCACGACCGGCGACTTGAAGAACAACTCGGCAAAAGCCCGGGCAATGGTGCCCGTCAGCAGCGCCTTATCTTTGCGCAGCAGCTTCAGCAGATCGGCCGTCACCATCTTTCCTTTGAAGGGAGCATACAATTCTTCCATCACTTTATGCAGGATGCTGCCGAATACATCACGTTCGACGGTTTCCGTAATCTCATCTTCTTCCCGTATCTGCTCGACAGCCGAGAAATAGAACTTCAGCGGACAGTCGAGGTACGCATTGATCGCACTGGCCGACAAAGCCCTTGATCCACCAGCCAGGAAGTCCGACAGCAAACGCCTTACTTCGGCCGTCTTCTGCACAATGATCGGAGGCACAGCCGAAGAAGCCACATCATAAACCACCAGCTGGTCGGTCAGCGGATACTGATAATGATAACGGAGCTGATGCACAAAGCGGCTTACTTCGCCGGTCTGCAAGCCGGTCGTCCGCGTGTCATACAACAGCGAGACTTGCTTGGCACGCCGGATCAGGCGATAGAAATGATAAGCCCACACACTGTCCTGGTGTTCATAGGTCGGCAGGCCGAATCCACGGCGCAAGTTATAGGGAATAAACGAATTGGCCGCCTTCTTCAGGGGGAAAATGCCTTCATTCATCGAGAGAATAATCAAGCGGTCGAAGTCGAGCGCACGCGTTTCCAGCACACCCATAATCTGAAGTCCCAACAACGGCTCGCCTTCAAACGGAATGGTAATCAGATCGGTCATCCGCTTCAGCAGGCGGAAATACGTATCCAGCCGCATTTCGACCTTTGTTTCGCGCATAACTTCCTTCATCCGGTTCACGGTGGCGAAATAATGGAAGATAAATTCCTGCTCGATATCCACGGCTGTCTGTCCGCTGCCGGCAGACGCCGCTTCGTCGTCATCGTCGGGAAGCTCTTTATGCAAGCAGGCGTTGAGAGCTTCCAGCACACGGATCAGATAGTCCGACAGTTCCGCCGCATGCTGCACTGGAGTAAAAAGGATCGACAGCAGCTCGTGGCCATTCAGGTCTGAAGCCTGTACATAAATCCGGTTTCCCGCCGTCATGTCATTCACCAGCCGAGCAACTTCTTCGGGAGCAGCGGCCGTTATATACTGATGATTCAGGATCGGCAACACATCGCGGAAATAGAAAACCGGAACTCGGTCGATATAACGGATATTCTTCTGCAGCGTCAGGATATATTCCATCAGGGCAGCCACCGGCGTTCCGGCCAGCGGATAACCCATCGTCACGTTGATATGCTGAATAGCTTCCGGTATGGCATTCAATACCGGCACAAGCAGATGCTCATCCGGCAGGACAATCGCCGTCCGCAAAGCCGATTCATCCGTCAACGGCTGTTCTTCAGTCAATGCCTGCAAGATAGGATATACTTGCTTGGCCTGTCCGATAGCCGACGGAACGCCCATCACCCGAATTTCTGCCTGAACCGGTTCTTCTTCCGGCAACTGCATGCTGGAAGGGAAAAGCCTCAGGTTCCGTTCGAGGAAGAACGACGCCTTATTGTCCGGATCAGTCACCCACGGTTCCACATAATCCCAATAGAAATCGGCCACACCTTTCTTCTGCAACGCCAGCAGCAACCGTTCTTCCGAGACCGAAAGAGCATTCAATCCGACAAACACCACCTGGTCGAACGGGAAATCGGACAGCGGTTCTTTCTCCAGCTGCTCTACGACTTCCCGAAAGATCATTCCGTCGTAGCCACAGCCTTCTTTCGCTAATGAAAGGCGCAGGCCGGTGTACAGATCATACAGGATTTCCCAAAGCTCCAGGAAATGCTGCTGGTTCGGAGAATCGCTTTTGGGATAAAATGACGACCAGAACGAACGGATGGCCTGAATCTGTTCAGGCGACAAATACTGGAAGTCGTCGTCCAGGCTCTTCAGATCGGAGACGTTCCGGAACAGCATCCGGGCATCAACCATGTATTTGTCGATGTCATCGAAGTCGTTGAGCAGCATTTCTCCCCAATACAGGAACTCATCAAACGACTCCGACGAACCGCTCCGCTGCCGATAAAGCTCATAAAGCCGGAACAGCATCTGGATCTTATCCGCCGTGTGCTTGCCCGAAAGCTGCATGAACAGGTCGTTTATCGTCAGTACAGACGGAGAAAAGAGCGGCTTCTCCGAAATCTCGGATAAATACTTCTGGAAGAACAGACCGGCACGGCGGTTCGGAAAGACAAAGGCCAGCCGGTGAATCTCCGCTCCGTACTGCTGATAGAACAAGGCTGCTACCTGATACAAAAAAGGCTTCATATTTCCATTCGTTTTCGGCGTATCACATTAAAAGGGGAAATCTTTGTTTCCCGTACTCGTCAGCAGCTCGGTCGGAGGCAAGGCCTGATCCGGAGCGGCTGTCGTATCGGAAGGCAACTGGTTTCCGGAGCGGAATTCCTGCACCGGAATATCATCCTCGATGTTCATGAACTTGGCAAATTCACTCTTGAACCGCAGACGGACATCGCCCGTCGCACCATTACGGTGCTTGGCTATGATGATCTCGGCCAGTCCGACCAGCGAATTTCCCCGTTCGTCTTCCGTAATCTTATAGTATTCCGGACGGTGGATGAAACAAACCATATCGGCATCCTGCTCGATCGCTCCTGATTCACGCAAGTCGGCCAGCTGCGGGCGCTTGCCTTCTGCTCCCTGACGGTTTTCTACACCACGGTTCAACTGCGAAAGGGCAATGATCGGGATATTCAGTTCCTTCGCCAGTCCTTTCAATGAGCGGGAAATCATACTGACTTCCTGCTCACGGCTGCCGAAACTCATGCCGCTGGCATTCATCAGCTGCAAGTAGTCGATGATGATACACTTGATATCGTGTTCGCGTACCAGGCGGCGCGCCTTGGTTCTCAACTCGAAGACCGACAAACTCGGTGTATCGTCAATATAGATGGGAGCATCATAAAGCTCCTTGATCTTATAGTCCATCTGTTCCCATTCATACCGTTCCAGCCGTCCGCTCTTGATCTTCTCACCCGGAATCTCACAGACATTCACGATCAGACGGTTCACCAGCTGGACGTTGCTCATTTCCAACGAGAACAAAGCCACCGGCGTATTGAAGTTGACAGCCATGTTCTTGGCCATCGACAAGACAAAGGCTGTTTTACCCATGGCCGGACGGGCTGCAATGATCACCAAATCTGAATTCTGCCAGCCCGACGTGATCTTGTCGAGTCCGTCGAAGCCGGTACGCAAGCCGCTCAGACCTTCTTTCTGGTTGGCCGCATTTTCCAGCATCTTCAAGGCTTCTTTGATGATCGGGTTGATCTGCGTCACGTCTTTCTTCACATTCCGCTGCGAAATCTCGAACAGCTTTCCTTCGGCTTCCTGCATCAGATCATCCACATCGGTGGTCTCGTCGAAGGCTTTCGACTGAATCTGCGAAGAGAAAGAGATCAGCTCGCGAGCCAGGTATTTCTGGGCAATGATCCGGGCATGGTATTCGATGTGCGCGCTACTTGCCACCTTGCTTGTCAGCTGGGCAATGTAATAAGGACCGCCCACCTGATCCAGATCGCCCCGCTTCCGAAGCTGTTCCGTCACCGTCATCATATCAATCGGAAGCTGCTGCACAGCCAGATCGACAATGGCCGCATAGATCAGTTCATGCGCCTTCTCGTAAAAGCACTCCGGCTTCAATATTTCACTGACAATCGAATACGCATCCTTTTCCAGCATCAGCGCACCTAAAACGGCTTCTTCCAGTTCGGGCGCCTGCGGCTGCAACCGTCCCATTTCCGGGACGACCACCGTCTTCTGCTGTGTTCGGCGTGTTGTCTTACGCATTTGTTCTGCCATATCTCTCGTTGATTATTACTCTTTAAATGTATAGACTTTGTTAAAGATAAAATTGATGACTGTATAAAAAGCCATCGCTATTAACTGATTATAATACGGGTCAATAGGAAGCCAGGCATTCAGCAGGAAGAGAAATCCCAATTGCAGGAGATAACAGATGCCGAACACCAGTCCGAAGCGGACGGCACTTTTCACCCATCCGGCGTGACTCTGGAATGTCCACTGCTTGTTCCAGATAAAGCTGTTGACGACGCCGGCAATATAGCCCACCACGTTCGACAGCACATCCGAGCAATGCGCAACCTTCATCAATATCCATATCACCACGGCTGTAATCAGGGTGTTGCTCACACCCACAATGCCATACTTAATCGCCTGCCTGACCGTCTTCATCTTCTTTCTCCAGTATTTTCTGTATTTCTTCTTCCGTCAGCGGTTTCACGTTGGTGATGTTGTAACGGTCTGACAGGAAATGACCGTATTCATTACATTCCTGAATCGTATCACCCATCACTTTCTTGATGTTCCCGGCAATCGGGATCAAGAGCAGCAGTTCCGCATAATTATCGGCAATGTGCAAGGACTCGATTTCCCAGTCGACTTGCGAGAAGGCATACGTAAACTCCCGCTCGATAACCTGCCGCTGATACGACTCGAACGGCTTTCCTCCGGCCGAGACCAGCAGGACATAGAAACGCAGCTTTGTCCCTTTGCCGCCCATGCCGGTAGAAATATAAATCTGCCGCTCGTCTGAATAATCCGACTCCAAGGCGATCTGTATTTCCATCAAGGCCAGATAAGCCCAGTCGGCCACATCAGGATCAGGTCCGTCGGCCACATACTGCTTCAGCAACCGGAACGACACCGGATTCTTCGAGTTGGCCAGATTAAGCAGCAGGTTCTGCTTCTTCTCGACCGACTTCACATCTTCCCGGTCGGTCAGCTGCCGATACCAGTGATTGCATTCTTCGTCATACGCCGGCAGCAATCCGCCCGCATTTCTCTTCCACTGTTCGGAAGCCCGGAAATAACGCATCTGTTCTTCTACCGGCACCTGCTGTTCCAGTATATGAATCTTTCCCTTCAAGTTTCTGAAGGACTGCTGATATTTCCGCAATATATCATCTTCTTCCTCTTTCATGATTCTTCCGTTTTGGTTTCTTGTTATTCCTCCTCGTCTTCCTTCAGATAAGCCGTTTCGACTTTCTGCAACCGGTTCCGCAAGCGCTCGGCTTCCCCTTTGCGGATGCGCAGCCGCATGACACAGTCCATATCAAACTGCTGGGAGACGATCGTCGGTCCGTCTTCCTTCACAATCCGCATGATCTGATTCAGATAAGGATATTCGAATACGACCGTGATGTCTTCATCGACGGTCCGTTCTTCTATGGTGGCCGCAGCAATGGCATCGGCGGCAGCCGTCCGGTAAGCCACGATCAGTCCGCTTGTTCCTAATTCGATACCACCGAAATACCGGATCACGATCACCAGTATATCCGTCAGCTCGTTGGAATTGATCTGTCCCAAGATGGGTTTTCCGGCAGTCGACGAAGGCTCGCCGTCGTCATTGGCACGGAATATCTTCCGCTCCGGACCTAACATATAAGCCCAGCACACATGGCGGGCATCATAATAGTCCTTCCGGTACTTGGCCAGCTGGGCTTTCACGTCTTCCACGGTTCTGACCGGAATGGCATACGAGATAAAGCGGCTGCGCTTTTCGGTATAATAGCCTTCGGCCGTACCGGTAATCGTCCTATACGTATCTTCTGCCATATCAATCGGGTATTTTGGTTCGTTCCACTTCCTCCCGATAAGCCCGGAAGTCTTTCATGATCTCTTCTATTTCTTCCACGAAATAAGGATTCTTGACGTGCTTCTTTACTTCGTTATAATAGGCTTCGATGGCCGCCAGTGCACAACGGTCTTGTCCGCGAAGGACGAAATAGGGTTCGTCTTTCTCCACACACTGCTTGATCATTTGTATCGGATTCTTCATCTCATTTCTGTTTATGCTTGTTCGACCATTCCAGTTCTTCTTTCAGATAAGGTGCTGTAAAGCCCACCTGCTGTTGTGCCAGCATTTCGGGCGTACCCGAGAAAAGGATTTCTCCGCCGCGCCGTCCGCCTTCCGGACCCAAGTCGATGATATAATCGGCCGACTTAATCACGTCGAGGTTATGTTCGATGACGACCACGGTATTTCCTTTTTCTACCAGTTTGTTCAAGACGCCCAACAAGACGCGGATGTCTTCGAAGTGCAGACCGGTTGTCGGCTCGTCGAGTACATACAACGTGTTGCCGGTGTCTTTCTTGGCCAGCTCGGTGGCCAGTTTGACGCGTTGGCTCTCGCCTCCCGACAAGGTCGTTGAAGGCTGGCCCAGCTTGATATATCCTAATCCCACATCTTGCAGCACCTTGATCTTCGACAAGATGGAAGGAATGTTCTCAAAGAATTCGACTGCCATGTTGATGGTCATGTCCAGCACGTCGGCAATCGACTTGCCGCGGAAACGGACTTCCAGTGTTTCCCGGTTATAACGCTTTCCCTGGCAGTCCTCACAAGGCACCAGCACATCGGGAAGGAAGTTCATCTCGATCGTCTTGTAACCGTTTCCCTTGCAGGTCTCGCAGCGTCCGCCCGGAACATTGAACGAGAAACGCCCCGGCTTGTAGCCGCGCATCTTCGATTCGGGCAGCTCTACGAACAGATTCCGGATGTCGGAGAAGACACCGGTATAAGTAGCCGGATTGCTTCGCGGAGAACGACCGATCGGCGACTGGTCTACATTCACGATCTTATCGACGTATTCCAGTCCTTCGATGGCATCATAAGGCAACGGATCTTCCAGTGAATGGTAGAAATGCTGGCTCAGGATCGGCTGCAAGGTCCGGTTGATGAGCGTCGATTTGCCACTTCCCGACACGCCGGTCACGCAAATAAAGGTTCCCAACGGGAACGAAGCCGTGACATGCTTCAGGTTATTTCCGCTGGCACCGATAATCTTCAGGAACTTCCCGTTGCCCGGCCGGCGTGTTTCCGGCACGGCTATTTCAGACTTACCGTTCAGATAAGCCGACGTCAGGGTATTGGCCTTCAGCATTTCGGCCGGTGTTCCGGCAAAGACCACTTCGCCGCCCAGCCTTCCTGCCCGCGGACCCATATCGATGATATAATCGGCATTCAGCATCATGTCTTTATCGTGTTCCACCACGATCACCGAGTTGCCCAAGTCGCGCAGTTCTTTCAGCGAATGAATCAGCCGCGTATTATCCCGCTGGTGCAAACCGATACTCGGTTCGTCGAGGATATAGAGCACATTCACCAGCTGGCTTCCGATCTGCGTTGCCAGTCGGATACGCTGACTTTCTCCGCCCGACAGACTTCCCGACGAACGGTTCAGCGACAAATAATCCAGTCCGACTTCGAGGAGGAAATTCAAGCGCGAGCGGATTTCCTTCAGGATTTCGACCGCGATCGTCCGCTGCTTTCCGTCGAGTTTATCTTCCAGTCCGTCGAGCCATTCCTTCAGCTCCGAAATGTCCATCGCGGCCAGCTCGGCAATGTTCTTCCCGGCGATGCGGTAATGCAAGGCTTCCTTATTCAGGCGCTGACCTTTACACTCCGGACAGACCGTCATCTTGACAAACTGCCCTGCCCACTTCTGGGCCGAAGCCGAAGCGTCCATCTCTTGCTGCATCATGATGTATTTGGCCACACCCTCATACGAAAGGAAATAACGCGACGTATCCAGCAGTTCTCCCTTGATCTGCAACGGTTCGTCGGTTCCGTTCATGATCTCGTCCATCGCTTCCTCCGGTATTTCGCTGATCGGTGTCTTGAGTGTCAGGCCATATTTCTGACATATCGCTTCGATCTGCCAGAAGATCAGTGTATTCTTATATTTTCCCAATGCCACGATACCGCCGTTATAGATGCTCACCGACGGATCAGGCACGATTTTCTCCATATCCAGCAGATTGACCTGCCCCAATCCTTTACACTTCGGACAGGCGCCCTGCGGCGAATTGAACGAGAAGTTATGCGGTGCCGGCTCGCTGTACGAAAGTCCCGTTACCGGATCCATCAGTCGCTTGCTGTAATGACGCGCTTCGCCCGAATCCGCATCCAGTACGAGGATGAGTCCGTCGCCCTGCTTCATCGCCACCTGCAGGCTTTCCTTGAGCCGGCGTTCGTCGCTGTCGGAAACAATCAGCTTGTCGATCACCACTTCCACGTTGTGCATCTTGTAGCGGTCGAGTTTCATCCCGTGGATGATCTCGCGCATCTCGCCATCCACCCGTACATTCAGATAGCCTTTCTTCCGCAACTGTTCGAACAATTCCTTATAATGTCCCTTACGGTTGCGGACCACCGGCGCCAGAATGTAGGTGCGCTTTCCCTTGTAGCGTTCGAGGATCAGGTGCAACACCTGTTCTTCGGTATATTTCACCATCTTCTCCCCGCTCAGGTACGACCAGGCTTCGCCAGCCCGGGCATACAGCAAACGCAGGAAATCGTATATTTCGGTAGTCGTTCCCACGGTCGAACGCGGGTTTTTGTTTGTTGTTTTCTGCTCGATCGAGATGACAGGACTCAACCCGGTGATCTTATCCACGTCCGGGCGTTCCATATTTCCCAGGAAATTCCGCGCATAGGCCGAGAAGGTCTCCACATAACGCCGCTGCCCTTCAGCAAAGAGCGTATCGAATGCCAGCGACGACTTGCCGCTGCCGCTCATCCCCGTAATCACCGTCAGTGTATTACGCGGAATCTCGACGTCTATATTCTTCAGATTGTGAACCCTTGCTCCCCAAACGGAAATTTTTCCCGTTTCTAATGCCTCCTTGTCTATCGCCATAAGTTAAAATAACAGATTAGCTCAATTTCTATTTTGACCCGTAAAGATACATTTTTTCCAGGCTTCTGTTGCAAAATGTCGGTTCTTATTCTCGAAAATTAAGAAAAATCACCTCTCGAGAGCCGATGTCCGAGCGCTCCGCCCGGCTTCTCCATTCCCTTTTCCGGGCTGAATAAAACTCTAATCCCGCTAAAAAGAAGGCCGTTTCTGCCTGGCAATTGATCGTTTCACCCGGGTGGAACGATCATTTCACAGCCGTGGTACGATCGTTCCACCTAGGTGAAACGATCGGCTCACCCAGGTGAAACGGTTAGTTATTCACGAGTTTTGCCGCTGAAAAAAAATGTCATTTAACGAATTTGGTTGACTTAAAATCTCTTTATAAATAGAAGGGGTTG